>Ga0113563_10000409_pt1 | contig 20388 bp, 21 predicted proteins | sample Mud3Dept3metaG_FD_80117 | JGI IMG/M metagenome (GOLD analysis project Ga0113563, IMG submission 80117) | Freshwater wetland microbial communities from Ohio, USA, analyzing the effect of biotic and abiotic controls - Mud 3 Core 4 Depth 3... | ecosystem: Environmental > Aquatic > Freshwater >... | reverse complement strand
AGGGCGGGGGCCAAGGCCTCCCGCCCCCCATTTCGGAGAAGCGGTGTTTTCTTCGAGTCTCGGGTCCTCCCGGCCGATGCTTCCGGCGCGTACCGCCCGAACCCCCAGGCCATAACAAAACTTTTTCCGGGCCACCCGTGACTGAAGGGTTACGGGGGGACATTCTTTTCCTTTTTTCTGAAAAAACTCTGCGATTAACGCTCAGGATTAGAAAAATAGAAAGGAACGTCCCCTGCTTTCCGGCAAGCGCAGTGCCTGCCCCTTTTTCGAAAACCATCGAGGTTGACATGCCCCTCTTTGTGGGCTACAAAAGAATAGCAACTCAATTAAAAAATACAATTCAGTTTTTTCCCAGGAGGATTCCCATGGCTTTAATCATCGAGGGCGGGCTGAATCTGCCCATGCCCAAAATGGTCCCGATTCGACAAAAATTTTTGGCGGCTGAAATCAAAGACATCCCAGCTGAAATTCGAAGATTGTTTCATCAGGAAGCGAGGATGAAAGGGATAAAGAAAGGAAGCCGGATTGCCGTCACGGGGGGCAGCCGGGGCATTCAGGCCATCGACAAGATCACCCTGGCGGTAATCCGGGAGCTGCAAAGTCTCGGCGCCGAGCCTTTTGTCGTTCCGGCGATGGGGAGCCACGGCGGAGCCACTGCTGAAGGGCAGAAAAAAGTCCTGGCCGGCTATGGAATCACCGAGGAAGCCATGGGGGTTCCCGTTCGATCCTCCATGGAAGTGGAGGAGATCGGGAAATTGGAAAATGGGGTTCCGGTGTATTTGGACAAAGAAGCCCTTCACAGCGACGGGATCGTGGTCGTCAATCGGGTGAAACCTCACACCGCCTTCAAGGCTGATTACGAAAGCGGTCTGATCAAAATGCTTGCTATCGGGCTGGGGAAGCACAAGGGCGCCACGGCGTTTCATACCTGCGGGATCGACATGTTCGGGGAACTCTTGCCGCAGTTGGGGAAGGTCGTCCTGGCCAAAGCCCCGATCCTTTTCGGCCTGGCGATCCTCGAAAATGCCTATGACCATCCGGCCCGGTTTGAAATCGTTTGGAACCAGGATTTGATTGCGAGGGAAAAGGCCCTCCTGGTGGAAGCTAAATCTTTGATGCCCAAAATCATTCCGGATAATCTCGACCTGCTGATTGTGCACGAACTCGGCAAGGAGATCAGCGGGAGCGGCATGGATCCAAACATCACCGGCCGATCTTCCTCGCCTTTTTTCAAGAAACCCGACGCCTTGAAGGTCCAGAGAATCGTGGTTTTGAATCTGACCGCCGCCACCAAAGGGAACGCCTGCGGGATCGGCATGGCCGACATCACGACCCAAAAGGTCGTGGAGGCCACGGACACGGATTACACATATATCAATGCCATTACCTCGGGGGTCTTAGCCTCGGCGAGAATCCCCATCCACATGCCTACGGACCGGGAGGCGATCCAACTGGCATTGAAGACCTGCGCTCGGGTAGAACACCCGCAGAGCCGGATCGTGTGGATAAAGAATACGCTGTCCCTGGAAAGAATATTCGTTTCCGAGGCAATGCTTCCGGAAATCCGGGGAAACCCCCAGTTAGAGATTTTGGGCGAGTCCAAAACTATGGTGTTTGATGAGAGGGGGAACCTGGTGCTTCCTTAGAAATACCCATTTAAATCCCCCCAACCCCCCTCAAAGGGGGGCGGGGTGGAATTTTTAGGCCTGCACGGGCGGCACGCTCCGGGCGGGGCCTGATAAATTTGGTAGAAATTAATAGAGGGATGGTTTCCTGAAAAGGGTCCAAGGCAGAAAGCCGGAGCGGCCCCTAAGGCCATAATCAGCTTTAGTATCGGTCTGCCGCCTTTAACCTCGCTGCCCTGCCACCGCCTGCAGCGCCTCCCTTACAATGGTTACGATCCGGTTTACTTCATCCTCGCTGATGACCAGGGGAGGGGCAAAAGCTAAAATATCGCCGATGTTACGGGTGAAGAGGCCGCGCTCAAGGCAAGCCTGGCGTATCTTGCCGCCCAGATTGGCCGGGGCCTTGCTCCCTTTATCGGCCACAAATTCAACCGCGCACATCAACCCCAGGCCGCGCACATCGCCTACGTTGGGCGACTCCCGCAGCGATTGCAGCCCGGCCAGCAGCTGCCGCCCGCGCTGTTTGGCCCGTTCAGCCAAATTCTCTCTTTCCAAAATCTCCAAGTTTTTCAATCCCACCGCACAGCAGGTAGGATGCCCGGAATACGTATAGGCGTGCGTCCAGCGCTGGCCATACTCCGCCGTCATAATCACGTCGCGGATTTTATCGGAAATCTGGATGCCGCCCAGGGGCAGGTAGCCGCTGGTAATCCCCTTGGCAAAAGACATAATATCGGGCTCAACTCCCCACCGCCCCAGGGCAAACCACTCGCCGGTCCGGCCAAAGCCGGTAATCACCTCGTCGGCGATCAGCAGCACTTCATGCCGGTCGCAAACTTGGCGCAGATGGGGAAAATAGTCATCGGGCGGCACAATCACCCCGCCGGCCCCCTGCACCGGCTCGGCAATGACCGCGCCCACCGTCTCCGCTCCCTCGCGCAGAATGGCCTCCTCCACCAAACGCGCCGCCGCCCGGCCGATGCTTTCCCCCGCCTTGATCTCGCCGTCAAAGCGGAAGGGATAGGGTGCGGCCACATGGACAAAGCCGGGAACTCGCGGCTCAAACATCTCCCAATACATGGGCAGGCCGGTGGCGCTCATGGTGGCCAAGGTAACCCCATGATAGGCGCGGTAGCGGGCGATGACTTTGACCTTGCCCGCCTTGCCTTTGCGCTTCCAATAGTACCGTACGGTTTTAAACGCGCTTTCATTTGCTTCGGCGCCGCCGGAGGCGAAATAGGTGGTCTTTAAGTTAGGGTAGGCAAAACCGGCCAATTTTTCGGCCAGCTCAATGGCCCGCAGATTGGAGGAGCCAATGTAGGTGGAACAGAAGGCCAGATCGCTCATCTGCTTGCGGGCGGCCTCGGCCAGTTCCGTGTTGCCGTGGCCTACGAGCACATTCCACAAACCGGCCAGGCCGTCAATGTACTCTTTCCCATCCACCGTTCTTAACCATACCCCATGACCCGATTCGATGAGCAGCGGGGCCTGGTGGTCGGATGGGTGGTGCAACGGGTGCAGCAAATGTTGTTGGTCCTGCTGAAGCAGGGTGTTTGGGCTTACCATCGTAGCCACCTCCGGATGATTTAAGGCTCGTAAAATACCGGTTTCGGCTTTACAGCCGGTAATTATCGATTAGAGCTTGTTCTTGAATGAAGCCAGTATACGAAATACGAAGGTTGGGGGGCAAGGATAAAATACCTCGAAATATTATGGAGCTTCAGGAGAAGCATTGGACAAAAGATGACCCATTGGGCTTTTCCGGCAGCCGCCGGGCGATTCCGAAGTCGGGATCAGGTCTTGTTTTCGCAAAGGCCGCCCGCCCCGGCTTTCAGGACCTCTTGAAATCTTCAAGCATTTTTTTATAGGCTTCGCGGAGCCTGACCGTGACGGGTCCGGGGGTGCCCCGGCCGACCCGCCAGCCGTCAACCTGGATGACCGGGGTCACCTCCAGACTGGTACCCGACAAAAACATTTCCACCGCCTTCGGCAGATCCTTGTCCGCAACGAGCTCATCCCGGAAGGAAATCTTTTGTTGCCCGCAAAGGTCGCGGATGACTTCCCGGGTGATTCCCGGGAGGATATGGCCATTTAGAGGATGGGTCAAAACCTTACCGTTGAAGACCATAAAAAAATTCGTGTGCGAACCTTCGGTGATCACCCCGTCCCGGACCAACACCGCTTCTTCGGCGTCCTTTTCCTTCGCCTGCTGGTTGGCCAGAACATTGGGGAGAAGGGAAATGGATTTGATATCGCACCGGCTCCAGCGGATATCCGGGACGAGGATGATTTTCACGCCCTTTTCGATTTTTTCTTTTTGGGAGATGCCTGGGAAAGCAGTGACATAAACCGTCGGGGAAATCGGTTCGTCCGGGAAGGTGTGCTTGCGGGAAGCGGGGGCCCCGCGGGTGATCTGGATATAGATGGTCGCGTATTCCCCGGCCGCGAGATTATTAGCCGCGATCAGTTTCTCCCCGATCGCCGCAAGCTCCGGCACGGCCGGGTAGTCGATTCGGATTTCCTTCAGGCTCCGGGCCAGGCGCTGCAAGTGTTCAGCTATTTTAAAGGGCTTCCCGCCGTACGCACGGATCACCTCGTAAATCCCGTCTGCAAACAGGAATCCACGGTCATCGGGGGAGATCTTGATTTCTTCCTTGGGAAGAAATTGCCCGTTGAAATAAACGATCATGCTGAATCCTTTCTTTATTAGGCCTCCGGCAAAATTCTTAAAAGCAAGAGGAGGTCGTCATTCCGGGCAACCCCGGCGAAGGCCGGGGGGAAGCCGGAATCCAGTTCTTTGAGTATTTCCCGATTCCGGCTTCTGCCGGGAACCATATTATTTCCGGAGAGCGATGGGCGGACCGTCACCCTTTGGATTTCAAGCTTTTCCCCGCGCTCCAGGCCTGGCCAACCTTTTCCCCCACGCTCCAGTAGAAATTGTCCGGCATCGTCAAGGTGAAGGCATCCATCTTTTTTATATCGGGCTGACCGTTTGTCAGGGCGGCATCTTCCGCGTAGGCGGAAACGATTTCGCCGATGAAAAAGGTATCCACGGGGAGGTCCACCGCTTGCACCAGGCGGCATTCGAGACACAAAGGGCATTCCCGGATCATGGGGGCCTTCGATAGTTCGCCGTAGAAGACGTTAAAGAGTTTGGATTTATCGACCGTTTTGCCGGTGACGATCCCACAGTAATCGGCCTTTTCCAGCAGATCCCTCCCCGGAATATTCACGCTGAAGGCTTTATTCTCCTCAATCCCCCCATTGGTATAGTGTCTTTTCCCGAGAGCGACGCCGATCATCGGAGGCTGGAAATTTACCCGCGCCACCCAGGCGGCGGCAAGGAAATTCGGGCGGTTCTCCACGATGGCGCCTATCAAAGTCATGGGCATGGGATAGAGGCAAGCGTTGGTGTCGATTTTCACTTTCGGCATTTTTTCCTCCAAATTCTGAGGGTCTCGTAAAAAGTCCATCTGCCCCGGAGCGGGATTGCGCTGCAACTTCGTCGTTGCCGCACACCTCTAAGTGCGCCTCACTCCTCAGTCCCGCTCGGAGCGGGATTGCGCGCCTTGTCCCGCCTGTGGCTGGAGAGCTTTTTACGAAACCATCGTTTCGCAGACTCTTTACGAGATCATCAAATTTTAGATATCGAGAGTCAGAAAGCGCCGAACAACCGGCGCTTCGCTTCAAACTGCCGGACACACTCACCCTGACACCGACACTCTTTTTTATGCAAAACCCCTTTCCAGCAGCTCCGGCAGTTCGGCAATGCTGGGGAGGATGTGCGTGTGCCGAACAGTTCCGAGATGGGCGATAGTCTGGGAGCCCGTGAGAACACCCACGTTTCCCCGAACCCCGGCAAAGCGCGCAGAAAGCAAGTCCAAGGTCGTATCGCCGACATTCACTACCCGGCGGACATCGGTGGTCCGCGTTGCTTCCATCGCCCGAAAAATCAGGTAGGGGGCGGGTCTCCCTTGGGGTACTTCATCGCTGCAAATGCGGGCATCTACGATTCCGGTTTCCCATCCGACCTGCCGGAGAATCAAATCGGCGACTTTTCTATAAAAGCCGGTTGTCAAAGCGATGCGGAGACGACGCTCCCTGAGCCAGCTGAAGGTCTCGACTGCTCCCGAGATTGGGCAGACCCCCTTCCGGGAATAGAGGTCTTCAAGAAGAAAACGGAAATCGCCGTAAACCTGATCGACTCTCCGGGAATTATCGGGGGAATTTTTTCCGAAGTGTTCTTCGAGGCACTGCCGCAGGACCTCTTTCTTGGAGGCGCCCCTCCATTTCTGCAGAAAATCGGCGGAAACGGGAATTTGATTCTTTTCCAGGGCGAACTTAAAGGCCGACAGCACCTCCCCGTGGTCTTCGATGGTCGTCCCGGCCATATCGAAAATGACAAGATCTATAAGACTCATAGGCACCTCGATGATTCAAATTATATCCGGCCGGGGAGCCTTTTTAAAGACCTTTCGTCGTGGTAAAGGATGTGGTCGGGAAACCGAAGGAGAAAAAATTGACCTAAATCAAGGCCTTCAGCGATTCCCTGTGCGATCCTATCCTCAGCAGAAAGAGGAATTCGAAAAGGGAGGGGAATATGGCTGCGCAAACCAAGGTATTTCTTTATGGATCCTTGAGGCCGGAATTTGTGCCGGAGTCCGGGATGGAATACTCTCTGGAGGGCTCGCTTTCGGTGAGGGAACTGCTGCAGCGGATTCCGGTTTCGGCAGAGAGGGTTCAGTTGGTGATGGTCAACCATCGCGCGGTGCCGCCTGAACATGTCATCAACGCGGGGGACCGGGTCGCCTTTTTCCCCCGTGAATACATGATCTTTGCCAACTGGAAGGACTATCGATCCTGATAAGGTTTTCAAGGAAACCGTGTCGCGGAAAGACCTCTTGCGGGGGCGATTCATGAATCGCCCCCACAGGTTGGCTATCGGTGATTCGTCATTTTCCCGGCTCCCCCGATGGAAATCCCGGGAAATCACTGAAAAAGGGCTTCCAAACCGCCGCCTTCAGGCGGCGATCTTCTGTTTCTTCAACAACTCTCCGCGCGTGCTGATGATGATTTGATGCACGGGGATCTTTTTGCCGGCCATCTCGAGGCCCTTTTTCACGACCAACGGCAGACCCTGGCAGCAGGGCACTTCCATGGTTACAACCTCCACCGACTTGATCCCGGCCACTTTAAAGATTTCCGCGAATTTGTGGACATAGTCCTGAATGTCGTCGAATTTGGGGCAGCCGACCATGACGATCTTGCCGTTCAGGAAATCCCGGTGAAAATTCGGGTAGGCGATCGGGGTGCAGTCGGCGGCCACCAGGAGATCGGCGCCTTTGAGGAAAGGGGCCGAGGGGGGAACCAGGCGGATCTGCACGGGCCAATGGGTTAAAGCCGATGGGCCGCCTTCATAGGTTTTCGGCACGTTGGCTTCCTGGCAGGGGGTAGCGGGGACAAACATCTGGAGGCGGGCGGAAGGACAACCGCCGGCCGGGGGAGAGTCCTCGGCGGATTCTTGAGATTTCCGGTCATGCAGATGCTCTTCCACGGCCTTCTCGTCGAAATCCTCCGCTTCCCGCTCGATGATTCTCAAGGCGCCCTCGGGGCATTCTCCCAGGCAGGCCCCCAGCCCGTCACAGAATTTCTCGGCAGCCAGCCTTGCCTTGCCGTTAAGGATCTGAATGGCCCCTTCGGCGCAGGAGGGTACACAGAGCCCGCAGCCGGTGCACTTCTTTTCGTCGATCTGAATAATCTTCCGTTTGATTTTCATTTTTCCTCCAAAAATTTTTCACCACAGAGGGCACAGAGAACACAGAGTAAGAATAATGTTTGGGTTAAAAAATATTTTCTGATTCCGTATAGCCTTTTCTATGATAAACCCGCAATTCCGCTTATTTGAGACGTTCCTTTTGGTCTTTTTGCCGCAAAAAGTTATTATTTCTCTGTGTTCTCTGTGCTCTCTGTGGCGAGCAATATTTTTTTAGCCAGGGCTTTGCCGGCGGCGGTCAGAAAGTTCTTTTCGATCATGGCCCTCAGCTTGTCGGTGCTTAAATGGGTTTCCTGGCGGTTCTCATCCAAATTCACGATAAGGTCTGCGTCGTAAACGGCTTTGAAATTTATCGTCTCCTCCGGCCGGGGATGGTGGTGATGCCCGACGATGTCGCAGACCTCTTCGACCAGGTCCGGGCTGGCTCCCAATTTCGACAAAATTTCCCGGGCAATGGGGGGGCCTTCCTTTTCCTGGTGCTCGGCGGCCGCGCTCTGATATTTTTTCTCCGCTTCGTGAATCCCGATGTCGTGAAGGTAGGCGGCGGAGATGGCTACGGCGGCGCCCCCCCTTTCCTCTTTGACGATCTGCTCGGCATACCGGGCGACCTTGGTGGCGTGGCCGATGCGCCTGAAATCCTGTTTGAAATAATGTTTCATTTCAATGGCCACCCGGTCCTTCAGCAAATCCTTCTTCTGGGCGATCAGCTCCGGGGGCAGCTCCCCTAAGCACTGCTCCGCGAACTTGCAGTAGGCGGCGCAGCCAAAGTCCATCCGCGGGTTCACCATCTTGTGCCCGCAGTTCTTACACCGCCGCGTCGACTCGTCCCGGAAAAACTCCACAGGCTTGTCGCAGACAGGGCAGGGGACGCTGAAGATGGCGTCCGGCTTCCAATAACGGCTATCCTGACCCGGGCATTTCATTTTCTTCTCCTAATATTCACCGCAGAGAGCACAGAGTTCAAAGAGAATTATAAATGCGTCTGTCGTTTTTGAATTTGAATTCAATATTTTCTCTGTGTTCTCCGTGCGCTCTGTGGTGAATTGTCTTTATCCTAAGATCGCCTTCATATCCGCTTCCGGGGTCGTGATCGGTTTGATGTCAAAGGTCTTCACCAGCGTCTCCAGCACCGCGGGGGAGAGGAAAGCCGGCAGGCTGGGCCCCAGGCGGATGTTCTTGATCCCCAAATAAAGCAGGGTCAGCAGGATGGCCACGGCCTTCTGCTCATACCAGGACAAAATCATGGAAAGGGGCAGGTCGTTCACGCCCACATTGAAGGCCTTGGACAGGGCCACGGCGATCTGGATGGCCGAGTAAGCGTCGTTGCACTGGCCAACATCCAGGAGGCGGGGGATCCCGCCGATGTCGCCTAATTGTTTGTCGAAGAAGCGGAACTTCCCGCAGGCCAGCGTAAGGACGACCGTGTCTTTGGGCAGCTTTTCCACAAATTCCGTGTAGTAGTTTCTCCCGGGCTTCGCCCCGTCGCAGCCGGCCACCAGGAAGAAATGACGGATGGCCTTACTCTTGACCGCCTCGATCACTTTGCCCGCTACGCCCATGACCGTGTTTCTCGCAAAACCGACCATAACGCTTCCTTTTTCGGCATCGGCAGCAAATCCGGTCATAGCCAAAGCCTTCTGGATGATCGGGGCGAAGTTCCTGTCGGCGATATGGGTAGCCCCTGGCCATCCGACCAGGCCGCTCGTGAAAATATTGTCTTTATAGTTGTCCCGCGGCTTCTGAATGCAGTTCGTGGTCATTAAAATGGCCCCCGGAAACTCGGCAAACTCCTTCTGCTGATTTTGCCAGGCCGTTCCGTAATGGCCGTAGAAATGGGAGTACTTTTTCAACTGCGGATAGCCATGGGTGGGGAGCATTTCGCCGTGAGTATAAACGTAGATTCCCTTGCCTGCGGTCTGCTTGAGAAGTTCGTCCAGATCCTTCAGGTCGTGGCCGGAGACCAGAATCGCCTTGCCCTTCTTGGATCCCAGGGGGACCTGGGTGGGAACCGGGTGTCCGTAATTCCCCGTATTCCCGGCATCCAGCAGCTCCATGGTCCGGAGGTTGATTTCCCCGCACTTTAAAACCAGATTGATCCAGTCCTGGAGGCTCAGGTCTTTCCGGAGGGTGGCCGCCAGTCCTTCGTGGATGAAAGCGTAAACCTTGTCGTCTTCCTGCCCGAGAATCTGGGCGTGATCGGCATAGGCGGCAACCCCCTTGATTCCAAAGAGGAGGGTGTGCTGCAGGGAGAGGATATCGCCCTGAATCGAGGGGTCGGATTTCAGGCCGACCTTTTCGCCCTGGGCCAACAGTCCGTCGATGGTTTTTTCGGGGGTGAATGTCGCCGGCCCGTCGAAATTAAGTTTGCCGCCGGCGGCCTTGACTTTTGCCTTCAAGGCTTCCCGAACCTCCACGCATTGGTTCAGGAGTTGAACAAACCGGGCCGGGTCAAAATCGACGTTGGTAAGGGTGGAGAAAAGCGCCTTCACGGTGAATAGATTCACCTTCGGATCGTTGATCCCGACCTTCCGCCCTTCCACGGCATAGAGGGATAGCCCTTTGAGGGCGTACACCAGGAGATCCTGCAGGGTCGCCACATCGGGGTCCTTGCCGCAAACCCCAATTTTAGAACATCCTTTGCCCGCGGCCGTCTGCTCGCACTGATAACAAAACATACTCTGCGCTGCCATTTTCATTCTCCTTTCTTCGGTGAGTTGAGTATTGAAGTTCGGCTTTCTGTTGCCAATGATGCCTTCTTTTCAAAAAGAATAAGGCCAAAAAAGGATAAAAACCTTGACTCAAGTCAAGAGGAAGAAAAAAATTCACCACAGAGCACACCGAGAACACAGAGCAAATATTAATAATTGCAGAAAACAATTGGAAAATATCTTTTCCCTCCGTCATTCCGTATTGCGCTTCGCTTGCTCAGAAGGAGTTTCCTCTCTGGGCTCTACAAATGAGCGAGGTATGTTGACTATTTCGTATTTTTCTCTGTGCTCTCTGTGTGCTCCGTGGTAAATGTCTTTCCGTGCGAAAGAATTTCCCCCAGCCTTTCCCCTTTCCGGCAGTGTTTCTGATAAAAATCTAGACATTTTTCAATAATCCGCAAGGTTTCCTCGGGGTCATGAATCCCGGGCAGCTCTTGTGCAAGGCGCGGGTGCCGGCCCAATTTGCCCCCGATCTGAATCCGGAATCCCCCCTTTTCTTCCTGGAGGGTGCGGGTCGGGCAGGCGGAAATGCATTGACCGCAGGAAACGCATTTTCCGAGATCCAAAACCGGCCATTTCCCGGCCAGGACAATGGCGCCTTCCCGGCAGACGTCCACGCAGGCGCCGCATTGAATACAGGGTTCGGCGGAGATTTTCGGGCCGCGGGCCCCGATCAGGCCGAGGTCGGATATTTGGGGGCGGGAGCAGGCATTCGGGCATTCGGAAATGGAAACCCGGAATTCATGGTGCAGCTTCAAAGGCCCCTGCACCTTTTCTTTTAAAAAGGATTTTAAATTTCTCCTGGCAAGGAGCTCTTCGGCCCTCTTCGGAAACTCGTCGAAGACGACTGCCCGATTTGGGCAGCCCGTAGGACCGAAGCAGGCTTCCACCCGGAAGCCTTTGACTTCCTCCTCCATCTGATTCAGGAACCGTTTCTGGCAGGCTTTCACATGATGGAGGGTCACGGCCGTTGCGCCGGACCGGCCCGCCTCTTCTTCCACCCGCTTCCGAACCCGTTTGCGAAGGAAAAAGGGAACCTTGGATATCGCTTCATTGGCTTCTTCAGTCCACTTCATCTTTTGCCTCCGCTCCTTTTCCTACCCCCAACTTTCTACACTCTACCCCCTTTTTTAATTCTATCCCTTGACTTAGGTCAAAAAAATAGGGTAAACACTGTAATTATGGGATTGATCGACCAAATTGCCTCCATTCCCCTTTTTCAGGGTCTTCCCAGGAAACAGCATGAAGACCTCTCCATGATCGTGGTGGACCAGGTTTTCAAACGGGGTCAGTCCGTTTTCTCCGAAGGGGATGAGGGCAACGGTTTTTATGTGCTGATCTCGGGCCGGATTAAGGTTTTCAAAATGTCCCCCGAGGGCAAGGAGCAGATCCTCCACCTTTTCGGCCCGGGAGAACCGTTCGGGGAAGTTGCGGTCTTTGCTGGAAAAAATTTCCCGGCCAATGCCGAGACTCTAACCGAGAGCCGGGTTTTCTTTTTCCCTCGGGCGGCGTTTATCGATCTGGTCGCCAAAAATCCCGCGCTGGCCCTGAACATGATGGCGGTTCTGTCAGGCCGGCTCCGCCGTCTCACCAATCTGGTCGAGGATCTTTCTTTGAAAGAAGTGCCTGGCCGCCTGGCGGCCTACCTTCTATTGTTGAGCGATAAGAACAAAAAGGCGATGAGGGTGGAGCTGGAGGTTTCCAAGAATCAGCTCGCCAGCCTGCTGGGCACGATTCCCGAGACGCTATCCCGGATTTTGGCGAGGATGACCCGGGAAAGACTGATTAGGGCGGACGGGAAAAAAATCGACATCGTAGACCGCAAGGCATTAGAAGAATTGGCCAGCGGAGAGAGCCGGCTCGCTTAGAGTTTCCTTTCTTTATGCGGCCAGTTCATCCGTTGCCGCATTCGCTCATCCTGGTCAGGGGTTACCCCATCACCAAATCTTTTAAAACTTTTACATTGGCAGAGGGTTCCAAAGTCACATCTGATTCGATCCGACTCTGGCAGAAAAGGGCCGATTTCCCGTTAATTCTCCCCAAGCAGCGCATGCAGATTCCCAGATCGCACCCCGCATGGTCGTAATAGGCCAGGGTGCCGTCTAAGTTTTGGTAGATGTAGTCGAGGGCGGTCATAGCGCTCATGCCGTCTTCATAAGGCACCGCGTAGGTCTGGTAGCACGGCTCCCTGTCCGTAGAAGGATCGAAGCGAAAGACTCTTACTTGGATCATTCTTTCCAGCATAGGAAACTCCTTAATTCGCATGGCGCAAAGAGCACAGCGCATAGCGAAAAAGTAAAACTTCTTTCTTGCTGTTATTTGCCGAGTCTCCTGCCTTTAACGCTATGCGCCGAGCGCTCTGCGCCATGCGCCTGCGTTAGTGGTGTCCGCCTATTTCCGAACGGCTTTGCATCATCCTTTTCATCATTGCCAGGAAAGGAACTTTCCCCTGCGGCGGCGCGAGGGCTGTTACCGTTATGGGGCGGGATTCGACCTGAAAGGCGCCCGCATTGAATTTCACGATACTCTCCTTGAGCCAATGGTCATTATCCGTATTTGGGTAATCCTCGCGGTAATGAACCCCCCGGCTTTCGCTCCGGAAGAGGGCGCTCTGGGCCGCCACTTTTAGAAGGTGGACCATGTTGCCGATTTCCAGGGCATCGATCCATTCTTTGTTGTAAACCCGGCTTTTCGAAGTCGTGCTTAGATAGGGGATCTCTTCTTTGCTCACCCGGTCCAGGAATTCAAGGAAAGCGGAAAGCTCCTTGGCATTGCGGATCGGGCTTAAGGATTTGTGGGCCATTTCCTGAACCCGTCTCCGCACGGGAGCCGGTCTCAACCCATCTTTCTTTTCCAAGGGAAGTTCCGCTTTTTCCTGAAGGTCCAGAAGGACCGAAGATCCCGAGGATGTTTCTTTTATTGCCCGGGCATATTCCCCCGCCTTCTTTCCGGCATCGGCTCCCTGGACGAGCATTTCGGTAATGGCCGAGCACACCCGGTTGGAGCCAAAGGGGCCGAGGGCGCATTCCCCGGCGGCATACAAACCCGAAACGGAGGTTTCGAATTTGTCGTTGACGACGATCCCGCCGTCGAAATATTCGACAGCCGGCCCCACCTCGACCCGACCCCCGTTCTTCAGCGTCTCGGCCATTTCGGCCAGATCCATGGCCTTGTATTTCCAGTTGGGAAAGATGTCGATGGATTTTTTTTCAAACGTCTCCCAGGGAACGTCGCCTTTACCGTAATAGACGCCTCCATTCAGAGTCCCCTTGCCTTCCCGAACCTCCTTCTGGGTGGTGAAGGAGACGAAGCCTTTGTTCCACTCCATGGATGTTCCCTTTTCGACGATATAGGGATCGTACTTTTCCAGAAATTTCTCCCCTTGGGTGTTGGTCAGTTCTCCGCCGGAGAGCAGGCTGGTAATGTAGGTGGCGATGCTTCCCCGCCAGACCGGCGGCGAGAGAAGAACGTTGCAGCAGAAAGTGATAAACTCCATGTTGCCGATGTCGGCCCCGGCGCGGTGGGCCATGGCGATCCCTTCGCCGGAAAGATCGCGCATCCCCGTGTTCGGCCAGAAGGCCTTATGCCAGCCGCCTGTGGCCATGACCACGGCTTTGGCTTGGAAATGAGTCAGCTCCCCCGTGCGGATGTCGAGGCCCAGGCCGCCGGCGATCCTGCCGTCTTCGACCCGCAGGTCGATCAGGAAGGTATCTTCCAGGAGACCAACCCCGGCTGCACGGGCCCGGCGGAGAAGGGCGTCCATCAGCCCCAGGCCTGAGGTGAAGATGGCCCGCTCTTCGGAAAAGATGACCTTGATTCCCCAGTCGAGCAGCTCCTTTAGCCGGGCCGGGGCGTTGTGGATATATTGTTCGACGAGCTTCTGGTTGTTGAGGTAATACCCCTGGGTGACAATGTCGTTAAAAAATTTCTCTTCCGTGTCGTCAGGGGCGCCTTGGAAGCCGAGTTTGTGAAGGTTCCTGCCGTCCAGGGTGAAATCGGCGCCGGCCATGGGGCTTGCCCCGCACCGGGCCAACGGGCCTTTGCTGAGAAGCAGCGCTTTGGCCCTTGCTTCCCGGACCCCGATCGCCGCCCGAAACCCGGCGCCGCCTCCGCCGACAACCAGTACGTCGGTTTGGATGATTCTCATCAAAATGAAAGCCCTCCCAAGAGCAGGGGCAGGGAGCAAAGTGCACGGAGATGGGAGCCTAGAGCATGAGGTTACGACTAAAAAAAATCTCTTACCCACTGCGGTCTGTGCTCTCTACCCCGTGCGCCTTGCCCCTGCTCCCCGCGTCTTCATTCTCTGGTTTCGTATTGAAAATCGCAGCACGGCGCCCCTTCCATAATCGTCCGGGTGCGGGTGAAGCGGATTTTGGGGTTCATTCCTTCGATCAGGGCCGCGTCACGGTTGCAGGAAAGAATCTTGCCGAACTCCAGCATCCCCAATTCTTTGTACATTTCGGCGTACCGGCAGCGGGTCACGTTGAAGGCGAATCGCTTGGGGCTTTGTTCGATGATGTCCATTCGCAGGGCGTCCTCGCGGGTCCAGAGGTCCATCCCGCGGGCAAAATCCTCGAGTGAATTTCCGCCCATCCACTTGGCAAGCTGCTGGCCCGCCTCCCGCGCCAGGGATTGAATGATCGGCTCCAGGGTCTTGAGCGCCCGCTCTTTGCCGACTTCCTTAATAAATGCGGCGATCACGGGATTGAGAATCCGCGCTTCAATCTCCCGCCGGGCCAAAATACTGATCTTGCTCAAATCCGCAGCCACTGATTTCTCCTTGTTTAAAGATGTTTCACCACAGAGAGCATAGAGAACACAGAGGAAAAATTGAAATATAAATAGATTGCTCGTCAATCCGGCTTTCGCCGGAATGGCAGATTGGAAATTTTCAGCTTTTTTGGGTCTTTTTTCTTTTGAAAAAACATTTTCTCTGTGCGCTCTGTGCTCTCTGTGGTGAGTATTTCTTTTCCTGAAGAAGGTTGAAAATATCCTCCGCTTCTTCAGGGACGGACTTCCCTTGATCTACACGATAGATGACCTCGGCGCAGCCGCGGTATAAATGGCCTGCCGAAGACCAGATACGTTCGAGATCTTCTTCCAGAGAGACGCCGGGGTTGACTCGGGGGCGGTCGGCTTTGCGGACCCTGTCGGCGAGAGTGGAAAGACTGGATTCCAAAAGGATCATAATTCCGGTTCCACGGAGGATGTCCGTGTTCCAATCATATCGCACCGTGCCGCCTCCGAGGGCGATGACCGTCCGATCCATCCGGGAAAACCGCTTGCAGATTTTGTATTCGAGTTCCCGGAAAGCCAGCCATCCCTTTTCCTGGACTAAATCGTGAAAGCTCCGCCCTAACTCGCGATCCATCTCCCGGTCCAGATCGAAAAAGGGCCATTGCAGTTTCTCGGCCAGGAGTTGACCGACGGCCGTCTTCCCCGAACCGATCATGCCGCAAAAATATATGTTCATTCTCTTCCCGCATCCCGGGCGGCCTTGATGAGAGGGGGAAAACTGTAAGTGGGGACGGAGCACCCCGGCGCCAGGATGAATTTGGCGGGCCCCCCCTGGGCCCGGGCTTCGGCAACCTGCCGGCGGATTACCTTGGCGGAGGTGTAGGCGAATTTCACGTGGTCGATTCCCCCCATCAGGGTCAGCGAGGTTTTCTGGCGCATGGCCGAAATCGAGGGGCCTCCGTTCAGGTCCGCCCAGGAGATCGCTTGAACCGGATAGTCGAGAAGCCGGTCGAGATAGAGCTTCTCCCCGTGAGCGTGCAGGATATGCATTTCGCCCTTGCCCTTGATGGCGTTCAGGAATTCAATGTCAAAGGGGCGCATGAATTTTTCGTAATGCTCTAAGGTGAGAAATTCCGCAGAGGCGGGAACGGAGAAGAAAATTCCGGCGGAGCCGCGGTCGAGGCTGGCCAGAGCATAGCGGATCAGGTTTTGGTTGATGACCTTGAGCGCGTCCAGCAGCTCCCGAGGGTGGTCCGCCATCAGCCCGGGAAGCGCTTCCTTAACTAAGTTCCGCCGGATGGTGTTCCAGGCATTGAAGAGGGTATCAACAAACAGGGCGGTTCCGCGGAGGCCTTTGGCTATGTATTCGAGGGCCCGGAGCTGGTTGCCCAGCGGAGACCGCTCGATATTGAAGGGTTGCAGACGTTTGAGATCCTCCGGGCTCTCCATCGTTTCGAGGCCCGGGGGCATCGGGTAGTCATAATCGTTCATGACTTTCAGGAAGTCGAGGTCGTAATAGTCGTAAAACTCCAAGTGGGCCTGGGCCGCGCGTTCCGACGAGGCATGCTGGGTACCGAAGTGATACCAGATGGAAAAAGGGAGCCGATCCACCGTTTCGCCGGCCAGAGCGGCCCGCACTCTCTCAATTTTCTTCATGATCCCCCCCTCCGAAAATGATCCGCCTTCCCCCCAAAATGGCTGCCCGGGTTTCCGGCAACGTAAAAAGCATAGCACAGGCTTTTCACAAACAAAAGCCGGGGGGAAGAATCCCGGCTTGCTAAGTTAGATCGTCTTGGCAAAGGGGACGTTGGGATCAGGCAAGGGGGTGTTGAAGGCCAGGTGAACGGTCGGCTCCCGGCCGTCGTTCCAGTTGCGGTGCGGCACGCCCGCAGGAAAGATGATCAGGGAACCGGAGGGGCATTGATATTGATTCCCCTCCACCTCAATACTCATTGTGCCGCTCAGGATGTAGAAGATCTGGTCGACCGCGTGAACATGCATTCCGGCCGGGGAGCCGCCGCCGGCAGGCGTCTTGATGCAGAAGACCGAACAAGTCTTTGCGCCCGAGCCGTGATCGAACAAAATCTGCATCACCCGTTCGTCGGCGCCGCTCCCGGCCATGGCCGCAAAATCAACCTTCCGAATATACTCCATAAACCCTCCTTCAAACTAGGGGACGTTGTTCACTAAGTTGACAAACTCTTCGCCTTTCTGATTAAGATCTGAGAGATGGCCGAGGTCGAAACCCCCAAATGCCGCGCAGTCTCCGCCAAGGGAAGACCCCTCTCTTTGACCAGTTCCCAAGCTAAATCCGACCGAACCTTTGGGGCCTCCCCTCGACGACTCCCCGTCTGCAATTCGGCTGTTGAAATCCCTGCCCTCCGGCATCTTTCCTCAATGAGCCGTTGCCCTTCCTTGCCTCGCAAACGAGAAGAAAACAACCGCTTCGAGTTTTGATCGGCCTCCTCCAGCATCCTTTCCACGAAATCATCGGTCCCTAAGATCCGGGCATCTCCCAGCGCTTCCTGCCCGGAGTGACGCAAACTTCGAACAGCCGACCAGCCCCCGAGGGAGCGAATCAACCCCCCCCCTACCAATTCCGGCCGGCGACCTTGCTCGATCCCATCCCCAATATACTGGTGATAGATTTTTCGCGCCTGCCCAGCTTTTCCTCCAAACGACGATAGAACATAATCCGCATCCTGCCAGGAATTCTTCATTTTTCCCATGATTACCGTATGGCCGGACCAGGGATACCTGTCTAGTTGTCCCAAATTCGGAACCAGCCCTGCGCGCAGAGGGTTCAGATGGATATAACGGACCAACTCATGAAAGTACACCTCTTCGTCGCAAACAATAGACTTGTACCGATTTTGAAATAGGTGACCATATCGTTTATGCCGCCGGTTATACTCCTGCGCGTATCCCGTTAACAAGCGGCGCATGAATTTGGCCAGCCCTTGGGGTCCGCTTCGGATTAAGAGGTGGGCATGGTTGGGCAATAGAGACCAGGCGTAGACCTTTGTTCTTGTCTCCAGAGCAATCTGCGCCAGGCGGGTGACAAAGCGCTCCCGGTCCCGGTCGTCATCGAAGATCTGCCTCTGTTCGATCCCGCGGAGAATGATGTGGTGCAGGGTCCCCGCTGCATCCAGCCTTGCTTGCCGTGGCATGTGCGCCCCCCAGGAGAGTTTCTCCTCTTTTAGCATCTTTACTTACGCTTGTCAACAACGTCCCCTATTCCTGTGCCGATGGGCGCCATTCGAGGCGGGCCCGGCAGAGTTCCTTTTTGTCGCCGACCCGGATGACGCTGCACAGTTCATTGCCACCTTCGCCCTCGGAAAGCACAGCCACTTCATCGTTCGGCAGCGCTTCCGCAAGAAAGCTCAGGTCGGCCGCCTTCAGCTCCGCCTGCTCAAGATGCTCCTGGGAGTGGCTGTCGATCATCCACTGGAGATACCGGGTTGAATTGACATGACCGTTCACGTCGATATCCGAGAATTGGACCCGAAAATGACCTGCCTGCTTTCCGCTCCGGAGTTCCGGCACTTTTTCCAGATCGGTTTCGAGCTCCTCTCTTTCGGGTTGCCAGGGGAAACCATCGGTCTTCAGGTGGAAACGCTGGGGGCGGCCACTTGCTTTGTCCAGGACCATCCAGGAGGAAGTGGCCGAGACCATTCTCGCTCCGGAGGCGGAGCTCACCGCAAAGTCTCTTAGCGCGTACAGCCTCTCGATCCGCTTTCCCCAGGTTTCGATTGCGACCTGATCCCCCCACCTGGGCTGCCGCTTGATGATCAGCTGCATTTTTATGAGCACCCAGATCAGGTTTCTTGCCGAAAGCTCCTCATATCCATATACGGTTCCACTGGCATGGTTCCAGGCGGCGTTCAGCAGATAAGCGAACAGGATCTGCGGTCTCAGTCGGCCCCGCATGTCGACAGCGAACGACTCGATGCGCCGCAGTTCCCTCCAATTGTTCGCAGGGGAGGCCATTTACGGAGATCTCCAATCAACAAGGCAATTCCGAGGGGTTGCCTAAAAAATTAAAAGACCTTTACCCCCACCCTCGCCCTCCTCCAGCAAGGGGGAGGGAATTCAATTTACTTTTCAACGTGCTTCCCCTGTCCCTGCGCGGGAAAAGGCTAAGTTGGGGATTTTATGACGGCAGACGATTGAAAAAAATTAATCGGCCTTGGCCCCCGCTTCCCCGGCGGTTGTTTGAATCTGCTTCATGATCGTCATGGATTTCTGAACTTCTTCCAGGATGGTTTTGAATTTGGTTTCGGCCCTGCAAAGAGGGCAGGCATTCCCGTTATAAATGACGATCGTCTCCGTATGGTTTTCACACGCCTTCATTTTTGCTCCTTTCCTTTTTATAGAGGGGAGGCTGAATAGTGCCAAAGAAGTTATCCTCGCGCTTTGCGTTCTTACGGTGAACCGACCCTCATAATTCCAGATAGGCTTTCCGCATCATCGGGTTGTTCACTAAGTTTCGGGCGGAGTCGTGGAGAACGATGTGGCCGTTCTGCAGGACATACCCGCGGTTGGCAATCGCCAAAGCCATGTTGGCGTTCTGTTCGACCAGGAGAATGGCGATCCCCCGGCGATTGAGATCCTGGATAAGCTCAAAGGTCTTTTCCACGAAAACCGGCGAAAGTCCCATGGAAGGTTCATCCATAACCATGACCCGGGGGCGGGCCAGGAGGGCGCGGGCCATGGCCAGCATCTGCTGCTCTCCTCCAGAGAGGGTTCCCCCCAGTTGTTTGCGCCGCCCGAAAAGAACGGGAAACTGCGCATAAATATTTTCGATGTCTTTTCGGATGTCCTCGTCGTCGTTCCGAGTGTAGGCGCCCATGAGGAGGTTTTCGTAAATGGTCATCTCCGGGAAAATCCGCCGCGACTCCAGGACCGGGGCAATGCCGGTCCTGACGATTTCCGCGGGAGTGAGATGGTGGATCGGCTTGCCCTGGAAAAGAACCTCCCCCTGAAAAGGATGGACCAACCCCATGATGGTTTTCATGGTCGTGGATTTCCCCGAGGCGTTCCCGCCCAGGAGGCACACCAGCTCCGCCGGATGAACCTCCAGGGAGATATCCCATAGAACCTGCACCGGGCCGTAACGGGTCGAGACCTTGCGCAGTTCAAGCACCGTGTTTCCTCCCCAAGTAGGCCTCGATGACCTCGGGGTTCCGCTTGATTTCTTCGGGAAGCCCCTCGGCGATTTTTTCGCCGTGGTCCAGAACCACGATGCGGTCCGAAACTCCCATGATGACCTTCATGTCGTGTTCGATGAAAAAGACGGTGACTTTCAGTTCGTCCCGGATCCTTTTAATCAATTTGGCGATCCCGGCGCTCTCGTGGGGGTTCATCCCGGCGGTTGGCTCGTCCAGCAAAAGAAGTTGCGGGTCAGAAACGAGGGCGCGCGCGATCTCGAGGCGGCGGCGGTTGGCATAGGAAAGGGAGTCGGCGAAATCGGCGACGCGCGGCAGAAGGCGATCTTCGAAGAAGGAAAGGATCTCGCAACCCCGCTTCCGGGAATCCGCTTCTT
>Ga0113563_10000405_pt1 | contig 20423 bp, 21 predicted proteins | sample Mud3Dept3metaG_FD_80117 | JGI IMG/M metagenome (GOLD analysis project Ga0113563, IMG submission 80117) | Freshwater wetland microbial communities from Ohio, USA, analyzing the effect of biotic and abiotic controls - Mud 3 Core 4 Depth 3... | ecosystem: Environmental > Aquatic > Freshwater >... | reverse complement strand
TGCGCTTAGCAAATGAAGATACCGATTTTCCTATTAGAACTGCTTGGGGAAGTAAGGAGGAACAAGTATGACTAATCCTGCATTTACTCAGGTTACATTTCGTGGTCGTAATGATGATGGTTCAGAAAGTGCTGCTAGTTGGAAAGCTACACAAGGTTCGGACTGGACACAGGATACCGCAGCAAATTTTCGAGTACGTTTTAGAATAGATGAAACAAATAGTCGTGCTTGGACTAATAAAGTATGGAATCTCTATTACCAACTAAATGCTGGTGGTTATAATGCTGTAACAGCTAGTACTCCTGTTAAGTTTAGTCTTTCTGATAATTTTACTGATGGTGATGATTGCACAACTCAATTAACTGGTGGTACAGGTACCTTTGTAACTAATAACAATGGTATGAAAGAAACAACTGGCGGTGCAACTAACTCTGGTACTGCTGGTTACTTATTTGAAGTGGAATTCTGTTTGCAGTTAGATGGAGCTCAATTATTAGATAATGATACTGTTAATTTACGCATATATGATGGATCTAGTGCAATAGCAGTATATACTGATACACCAGTAATTACAGTTAATTTACTTAGTCAAAATATTAATGAAACCTCAACTTTAGCAGTTTCAAATAAGACAATTACAGCATTATCTGAAGTAAATGATCAAGATTCAACTAGTTTAGCAGTCTCAAATAAGATAATTACAGCATTATCTGAAGTAAGTGAGCAAGATGCAACTAGTTTAGCTGTTTCAGACAAAACAATTGCTGTCCTATCTGAAGTAAGTGACCAAGATGCAACTAGCTTAACAGTTTCAAATAAAACGATTGAGACAATAACAAATATAAATGGGCAAGATGCATCTATATTCGATAAGTATCAAGATATTACACTATTAGAATTTCGTGTTGTAGAAGAAACCTTATATGGAGCGTAGAATATGACAATTGAAGGAGTTGATATTACCCCAGGTAGTGGAAAAAGTATTGCTGTTGATACAGTTAATGTTGGTGGTGGAAATAAAGAGTTTCAGATATTAAAAATTGCTTTAGGAGCAGAGGATGCTTTTGATTTAGTAGTAGATAGTGGTCAACAAACGATGGCCAATTCCTTACCTATAACGATGGCAAGTGATCAATTACCAATAGTTGTAGGAAAGAAATTGAAAAATATAGCTCTCACTCCTACTATTTCAACTTCGGTTTATGTTGCAGGATACTGTGTAGGTGGAAAATTAACCCTTACAGATGCTATGCGTGCAAGTGGTGCCTCGGGGTTATGGCATTCTTTACACATTATTGACCGTGGAAATCAAAAAGCAGCCTTGGTTATTCAGATATATAATGCTAATCCTACTGCTGCCACACTTACAGATCATACTACGGTTGCATATTCTACTGATTTAGGCAAAGTGATTGCTACTGTTCTTGTTACAGCTGCGGATTATAATTCAGCTGGAGGTATTTCATTCGCAGATATAATTATTGATCATGCAGTTGCAGCTTCAGGAAGTGCTCATTTATATGCTTCTGCTACGTGCGTTGGTGTTCCGGATTATGTTACTACAACAGATTTAACTTATGACTTTGGGTTTATCCAATGGTAAAGAAAAATCACATCTATAAAAAACGTTATGCGAATAAACCATTAATATCTATGTGGTTGCAATATTATGCTTATGACACTAAAGCCGAATGCGATGCTATTATTCAATATTGTAAGGATAATGGTATAACTGATTTAGATGCTATAGCAGTTAATTCTGATGCCACACCAAAAGTATGTATGGGAAATAGTACTCTATGTAACGTTACTTCTACTAATATAGATGGAATGAAGCCAATTAGATATTTAGCAAGAGAAGCAAAAACTCATGGTATTAGGGTTCATGCTTGGTGGTGCATATATATATGGACTTGGTGGGGAACGTCAAATGCCGTTCTTTTATCTCCACTTACCGATAATGCCACTAATCATGATACATCTAATGGGGGTAGCACCCTCAATTTTTCGCAGTCTTCTCCACGAACTACTGTGATAAATGCTATAAAAGATTTTGCTAAGGAAAATCCAGAAGTATATGGAGTAAATTTAGACTATATAAGAACGGATGGGACTGTTACAGGTCAAACTGATGCTAACGTTACTTCTTTTGTATCCGAATGTAGAACTGCTATACCTGATAGAGAATTAAGTGCTTGTACATTATCAGTTTTAAACATAACTTATCCTGTGCATCAAGATATGCCTAGTTGGATAAATAATAGATATATTGATACATGTCGGGTTATGGGATATTATACTAGTTATCCATTGAAATTGTATCATATGGATCAAGCAGATTTATCAAAAGTAAGATTTTTTATGGGAACCGCTACAGAGCAGAATAGTTCTGACTGGGCTTTTAACTGCACACGTCCTTCTGATCTTAGGACCACACTTAGGCAACACTCAGAACTTGGTTATCCTAATGCCTGTATTTTTGATTGGGTTGATGCAATGGACACTGTGGAATTTCAGGAAGCTCTTAGTGACTATTTGCATGGTAAATTGCAAGCTGTCGTTCCATATCCAGCAATAACGAAAATTACAGTCACTCCAGCAACGTCTTTTTCTCTTGATATAGGAGGATCAACTTATACAACCCTATATAGTGCTATTACTGATCATATTACGACTGCTTCATTAAAAACTCATGTAGAGGGAATTGAGGGTCAACGTCCCTGGATACATTATTATCGACCAGAAAATAATTCTACTTATGTAAGAATATTGGCAGGAGATTGGCTGCCATGACAACATTATTCAATGTTACTTTTGAAAATAATATGCTAATTCATCCAATTAGTGGATATGATAATTGTTATGTTTCCGGTGGAACGTTGGAAGTAGCTGCTGCCGCAGCTTATGAAGGAAGTTACGGATTAAAGAGTACACCGCTTGCAGGAACTGTTACGGGAGGTGGTAAAGTTACTCATGATCTTACCGGAAAGTTTAGAACTGCTTTTTACTTTGATCCCAATAGTATTACTATTCCTTCTGGAAGTTATATAATGATTCTTCGTAATTTTCATTATGATTTATCACAACAGGCATTCAATTGCACTTTAACATGGAATGGATCAAGCTACGGAATAGATATTGGATTAGCAGATAATACCTTGAATATAGTAACTTGGTCAAGTGTATATACATTTACAGATGCATGGCATCTATTCGAGTTTTATTGGCAAAGAGGAAGTCCTGGTTCGTTTCAACTTTGGATAGATGGAACTAGCCAAGGAACGATAACGGCTACAAATACTTCGGTAAGATTTAATAACTGTGGAATAGGATGCAATTTAAGGTCATCTCCATCTGTTAGTACGACGGGATCAGTTTATTTCGATAGATGGATAGCAAATGATGATGGTTCTCAAATTGGAGGAGTATAATAATCTCCTAATTTAGTTATTGAAGAAATTTGTATAAAGGAGTAAATTATGCCAGCGAGATCTGTTAATGAAATTAATATAACTAACTTTGTGGACACAGGGCTAACAACGCCTATGGCTAGATATACTTTCACTCTTGAAATAAAGTGGATTGATGATCAAGGCGTAGCACATACTCATGGTCCTCAGACCTATACATTTCCTAACGATCTGGTGGCTATGCCTTTAGATGTGCGAAAAGCCTTTGCAGAGGAAATGATTACTGCTACCGTCAGAGTGACACTTGGAATTGACACCTGGGAGATGTACTCATGACAGTACGCTATGTAGGCATTGGTGGTGATAATGGTAATAGTGGTTTAAGCTGGGCACTACGTAAACTCACAGTTGTTGGTGTAGAAAGCACAGTGACAGCAGGTGACATAGTATATATTGGCCCCGGAAGGCATACGGGTGGGGTTGCTCTTACGACATCTGGTAGTGATGGCTCTCCAATAGTATATATTGGTGATGTTACTGGTGAACACACTGATGGTGTAGGTGGAAGAGTTAGACTTTCGGGACTGGATAGCAACGAGCAAACATTCTCCCAAACATATATATTAAACACAAATGGGGTTAATGTTAGTTATAGAACATTTAGAGGTATTGAATTTGATGGCTCGACAAGTGCAACAATAAACAATGGCTATGCTACATCAACAAACTGGATAATTGAAGACTGTGTTTTTCATAGTGGAGCATATTCAGACATTGCTTTTACTGCTGCATGTAATAACATAACCGTAAGACGCTGTATTTTTATGGGGAACGGCCAGGGCGGGTCAGCAATATTATTTAGTAATGCAACAACTGTTAGTGATGCTGTTATATTGGTGGAAAATTGTATATTCTTCACAGCAAGAGGAGTTAGGACAGATAGGGTTGGTGGTATTAGCATTAAAAATTGCCGCTTCCAATGTGGCGCGCAAGGTGTACGAGTTGGTACCGCCCTTGCTGCAAGCTCATATGTATACGTGTATAACAGTATTTTTACCAATAGCACAACTGGCTTACAGGCAACTGCACTTGGCGAAATTGTGGAGGACTATAATACCTTCTTCTCTAACACTACTGATAGAAGCACAGTAAATACCGGTGCAAATTCAGTTTCCTATGCATCTTTGCCTTTATACCCTATATTATTAGATGGTCATATCTTTCCAGTACCTCCAATTGGAACTCTTAACCCCTTATCGGCTGTTGGAAGAAAAGCAGGAACATCCGAAAGCACAGAGGATTTATTTGGCATGGCTCGACCTAGTACATCTAGTAAAAAGTCATGGGGTGCTATACAGGTTACAGGTGCAATCCGTGAAACGACTACGGTTCATGGAGGCTCTGCCTCGGTGAAGTTGCCTGATGCTGGCGAACAATTCCTGATGCGTGTGCCAATCACGGCTGTCAGTACTACGATTGCTTGTAAGTGCTATCGTGAGGCTGATTACGCTGGAACACTGCCACAGATGATACTTCGTCAACCCGGACAGAGCGATAGGACAACTACTGATAGTGGTAGTGCAAGCACCTGGAACACGCTGACGGATACTTTTACGCCAGCTTCTTTGCCTCCTTACGTGGATATCTTCATTAAGTCGAATAACACTGCCACCACTGGAAATTATGATACATTCTTTGATACGGTTGCAGTGAGCTAATAATCAATTACAATAAGGAGTTCTAAATGGCTACTTTACCCGAATTAGATAGGCTAAGAATATGGCGTGGTATCCAGCGGTATTGGTCACAACTTGGAGAGACGCTACTTAACATGACCAAAGCGGATATTGATGCCGCTGTTGATGCAACGGATCAATGGGCTGATGACAATTCGATAAATTATAACTTAGCCCTACCAGTTACTTTCCGAGCAAATGCCACACAAGAACAGAAGGCATTATTACTTGCAGTTGTTGTTCTTGCTCGACATAATCCCGACTTACTACGTAAAATTGTAGGAGAGGTGGACTAATGGCTACTAGACTTATTCTAAATCCTTACTCAGCAGAATTTCCTGCTTCAAACTTTCCCCAACTTACTTTGATCAACAGGCGTCCGGTTCTAGCATTTGATGCCGCCACCAAAGAAACTTGTTACTGGACAGCGGTCCTACCACAGGGTTTGAGTGGTACAGTGCATGCCTATATTTACTATATGATGGCAAGTGCAACCTCTGGTGATGTCGATGTAAATGTATTGGTTGAAGCAATTACAGATGGTGACGCAGTTGATTTGGATGCTGGTAACAGCTTTGATACTGCTAATGCTACTGATAATACTACTGTACCTGGAACAGCAGGTTACATGGATGTCATCGATGTAACTTTGACAAACTTTGACAATGGAGCAGCTGGTGATTATGTTCGTTTTAGTCTCGACCGAGATGCTGCTGACGATACAGCAACAGGTGACATGTATGTTCTGGAAGTAGAGATTAGAGACGGAGCGTAATAGATGGGCGTTCTTTTCTCCGCTGCGACTAATCAAAAACTGCAACGAAGCAGCGCACCTCTGCTAGATGCAGCGGGTCTTTATACATTGATGTGTTGGGTTCGTGTTTCCGAGTGGGGTACGGGTTGGAGAACTATTCTTGGCGTTAACGACTCAGAAGGTTATGATGCTATTCAACTTTACGAGGTAGGGGGTGATAGCGTATTTGATTTGTGGGCATCAGAAGGAGCGGATAATTATTCCTCGACTCCTTATAACATAAACACATGGTATCACGTCGCAATAGTGAGGAACTCAGACACCGATGCTAAGTTGTATGTCAATGGTGTATTGGATATAACCTGCTCGACAAATGTTTCAGGTAGATCAGGTACTCCAGCAGGTTTTGCTTTCGGGAATGAGTATAATGTAACAAATGGCTTCAGCGGTGCTCAAGCTTTTGGGAAGGCGTGGACAACCAATCTAACACAGGCAGAAATACAGCAAGAAATGTATGTTGCAAGACCCGTAAGGCGTGCCAACCTCTTAGGTTGGTGGCCGTTCTTTCCAGGTAGTGCAGAACGGCTTATAGATTATTACCAGCGTGCAGATCTAAGTGAAGTCGGTGTGGTTGCTGACTATGATAATCCACCAGTATCGTGGGGTAGCAAGATATACACCGTACCCTGGCAAATACCACCAACTGGTGGTTCAATAAGTGGTGGTGGATTAGTTCATGAGTGGCTTGAGCATGCGAGTAATCCTGCTCAACTAGATTTTACTGTCGCTGGTTGGTTCTATATTCGTGATCCAAATGAGTATCCTACCTTATTCGCAATGGATGGAGGTGACAATACCTGTGTTCAACTTATTTACGAGGATGGATTATGGCGTCTTGCAATTGGTGGAAACTCCATCTGGCAGGGAGGAACTACTTACTTATCAACCTCCACATGGTATCATGTTGCCTGGGTATCTAATGGCGCGAACGATAATAGAGTCTATCTGAATGGCAATCTCGAAATAAATAGAACCGCAGAAACCTATACTGGTGAATCGGGTATCGTCTTTTTTAGTCAGGATAATACCGAAGCAGCATATCCTGGCGTTGCATTTCGTGGAAATCTTGCAAACTGGAAAATATGGGATGGTGTCCAGCTAACTGAGAACGAAATAAAGCAGGAAATGTATCAGTATAGACCATCTAGGTTTGCTGACCTATGGGCCTGGTATCCAATGATGTCGGATTTGCAAAATGCCCTTAGGGACTACAGTGGAAATGATAGGCATCTGACTAGCCATGGTAGGTTTTGGGTTGAGGATGGACCATCAATTTCGTGGGGGAGTTTGTTAAGTCATTTAAGAAATGCTGTAGGTGCGGCTCCTATTGAAGAAAGCATCACGCTAGCAAAATCTCTCCAAATAAGTTCTTCTGACCAAACAAATATTCAAGATTTTGCTAGTCTTGGAAAATCTCTCCAATTAAATACTCTTGATGAATTAGAAATCCTATCTCCTGATAGGCTAAGTTTCTGGATTACAGATCAAATATGGCTTGATGTAGCTACACCTAAGATTGGTACTACAGGTAGTCTCGATAACTGGGTAACAGATCAGATACATTATGGAGTTTATACAGCAGCAGAGGGTGGTCCAGTTGAAGAATCGGTTATCTTAGATAACCATTTAGGAGTCTTAGCAAGTGGACAGACTAGTGAGAATGATGCAGTTACTCTTGATAATCATATCGCTATATCTGAGTCAGATCAAACTACTGAGAGTGATGCAGTTGCTCTTGATAATTATATCGGTATCTCAGAACTAGATCAAATTATTAAAAGTGATGCAGTTGCTCTTGATAATCATATCGGTATATCTGAGTTAGATCAAACTAGTGAGAATGATGCAGTTGCTCTTGATAATCATATTGCTATTTCAGAATTAGATCAAACTAGTGAGAGTGATGCAGTTGCTCTTGATAATCATATCGCTATATCTGAGTTAGATCAAACTAGTGAAAGTGATGCAACAACACTTGATCGTTTTGCAGGTCTCACGGTAGCAGAAGCTATTGGTGGCACGGCTACTAATGAGTCAGTAAATCTGGAAATTTACTTATCGATTACTAAGCATTTACCAGGAGTTGTCGAAGAAGCTGTTATATTGGATCTTGTTCTTACTGTGTTAAATTCTGATCAGCTAGACTTGCAGGATGCGGTTTCGTTAAATCGTATGGCTGGAGAAGATGCTGTATCTGATACAAATGAACAAGATGCTGTCAGTTTGATTATTAACCAGGTTATTGATACTGCGACCCAAACCAACGAAAGCGATTTAGTTAGTTTAGGACGTATTAATACTATTGGTGAACTTGACCAAACTAATGAAAGTGATACAGTTAGTTTAGGACGTATTAATACTATTGTTCCAGTTAGTCAGACTGTTGAAAATGATGCCACCACTTTAGAAGATTTTATTGGTATATCTGTACTAGAAGAAGCACAAGGCTTTATTAATGAAACAGTTATATTAGCTCGTTCTATGGCTATAGAAGCTTTAGAAGAAGGTATAAGTCATGTAAGTGAGGATGTAAGCCTTAGTCGCTTGGCTGGAATAGATGAAATAAGCCAATGCCAAGTTAATGATGATTTAATTCTAAATCGATTAGCTGGAATAAGCGGAATATTACAAGCTCTTATCGATGAAAGTGCTTTATTGATATATTCTATTGCTATAGAGGCATTGGAAGAAGGTATAAGTCAGGTAAGTGAAGACGTAACACTTAGTCGATTAGCTAGTATAAGTGAAGTTGAAGAATCCCAAATTAATGAAGCTGTTATATTTAGTCATTCTATTGTTATAGAAGCATTAGAAGAAGGTATAAGCCATGTAAGTGAAGATGTAACACTTACTCGATTAAGTGATATAAGTGAAGCGACTCAATGTCTACTTAATGATATTACTCTCTTAAATCGATTAGCAGTTATAAGTGAAGAAACGCAGTGCCAGGTTAATGATCTTGTGTCTTTAAGCAAGTTCATGTATATAATTATAATTGATGAAACAATTGGACAATATACTGAGATTTTAACTTTAGGTCGTATTGCTGCTATATCGATTTTCCAAGAAGGTATAAGTCATGTCGCTGAAGATATATCTCTTGCTCGATCGAACTTAATCTTAATCAATGAAGAGAGTAAGATATATAATAGTTTAATATTTGGTCGATCTAACGGAATAAGTTCTAGTGTGCAATGCCAGGTTTCTAAAAGTTTGATATTTGCTCGATCAAATGGGTTAAGTATTGCTACACAAATTGTTATTAACGAGAATACCACCGTTAGCAAATTTAGTATATTTAATAGTTCTTCGCAATTGATGTTAAACGAACTATTAACATTATCAAGATTAGATGATTTTGCAATTCTTGATAGTCGATACTTATTAGAAAGTGTTAATTTGCAGTATGATAATGGATTATCATTAATTGATAGTTCAATAATCTTTGAAGAGATTGAATTAGGAAGAATAGATATCTTTACTCTTATAACTCTTTTATATGGGTTTAATATTATTAATCTTAATCAATCTAAATCTATTATAGCTGAACCTCCATCTTTATATGTCTACAATGATGGAAACCACTCTATCGGGGTATTATTCCGAGACAAACGAGCCGAAGTATTATTCCGTGATAAGCGTGGTCACATTTTGTGGAGAGATAAAAGAGGAAAGTAAGGAGGACCATGGCAAGTACCTTACCAAGTAAAGATCCAAATAATGTTGAACCATATTTTGTTGTATGGTGTGATATTGAAACTGGTCTTAATGATGGATCGAAGCATGATCATGGAGAACTTCAAGGTTCAACAATTTCTACTGTTGAATGGCTTTTTCCAATTGGATCAGAATTAACTAAAAAAATCTCTAATCAAAATGCATTAACTATTGCTGGTGTTGAATATTCTGTAAACACTGTTTGCACTATTTGGTTAGAAGGAGGTTTGGCAAATAAAGATTATCCAATAACTTGTCGAATTACTACTGACGATGCAAGAACGTTAGATAAAACAATTATCATTCCTGTAAGGGAATTATAATATACAGGAGAATTTAAAATGACTTCTATTGTAGATTATACGGATAGAGCTATTAATACAATAGCTGAACGTATTGAAAATTCATTAGGAGGAAATGTCGATATTGTAAAAAACAATAAAGAAGAGACATTTACAGTGGATTGGAAAAGAAATGATAAAACCGTCCATGCGGTTCAATTTAAAAAAGTATATTCCTATAAAGAATTGGAAAAGCTATCCGATCCGGGTGCTCTTGTAATGGACTTTATTACCGCCTTCACAAAGCCCAAAGAAGTAAAACCATTAAAGGTTGAAATAGTAGAAACTGAAGCACCAAAAGTAGTAGAAACTGAAGCACCAAAAGTAGTAGAAACTGAAGCACCAAAAGTAGTAAAAGCTAAAACCCAAAAGTAGTAAGACAAAATTAAAATTAAAAACATAGGAGAATTTGAAATGACTGACCTAACAAGTGCTGATCTGGCTTTACTTTCGGCTGAACAAATTCGTTTTCATGAACAGCAAAAAAAACTAGGATATTTTACAACGCCAGTTAACGCTGTAAATGCTGCAGTAAACTTGACAATTGGTGCAATTGGTACAGCAGGAGATACTTTTACTATCGGTAATAAAGTATTTACTTGCGTTGCTAATGCTACGGCAAACGAAGATGGTGAAGTTAATATTGGTACCGATAAAGCAACATTCCAAACCGCTGTCAAAGCGGCTATTAATGGAACGGATGGTTATAATGTTGCTCATACCCAGGTTCTTTGTGGAACATTAGCAGGTGATGTTTATCCTCTTACAGCTATTGTGGCAGGAGTAGTAGGAAATGCTATTGCTGTTGCTGAAACATTTACCAATGCTGGAAATCTATTTAGTGCCGCAGCATTAGCTGGTGGCGTCGATGGAACCATTGGTGTTCATGGTCAGCCAATGTTTGATGCGACATATGTGTATTATTGCGTAGCTGATAATACTACTGCTGACAAAAATTGGCGTCGCGTTGCTCTTGGTTCGGCCTTCTAAAGGAAGAATCTGGCAAACTATGTATGTTTGTTAAAACTATTCTAAGTAAGGAGGTGGTGTTTAGTGCCCAATATTTCATTTGGTAATCGTTTAAGACATGCATGGAATGCCATTAGATATGGAGAGTCTAACCGAGAATATCGCACAAGTCTTGGACCATCATATAGCCTGAGACCAGATTTATATCGTTTACGTCCCGGAGTGGATACTTCATTTATTTCTTCTATTTATACTAGAATTGGTATAGATGTAGCTTCAATTCCGATTCAACATGTTCGTCTTGACGAAGATGGAAGATATATCGAAACGATTAAATCTGGTCTTAATAATTGCCTTACACTAGAAGCGAATATAGACCAAACAGGTCGTGCTTTTATACAAGATATTGTAATGTCTATGTGTGATGAAGGTGTTGTAGCAGTAGTACCAGTGGATACAACAATGAATCCCGCGATTACTGGTTCGTATGATATTGTAACAATGCGAACAGGAAAAATTGTTAGCTGGTATCCAAAACATGTTCGAGTTAATGTTTATAATGAAGAGACCGGATACAAGCAAGATATTACCCTTCCTAAGACAATGGTTGCTATTGTTGAAAATCCACTTTTTGCAGTAATGAATGAACCAAATTCTACTTTACAACGTCTTATAATGAAATTAAATCTTTTAGATGTAATAGATCAGCAGTCGGGATCTGGAAAGTTGGATTTAATTATCCAACTACCATACGTCGTCAAAACAGAAGCTCGAAGGCAACAAGCTGAGACTAGAAGGAAAGATATTGAAAGTCAGTTGCAAGATTCGAAGTATGGAATCGCTTACACTGATGGAACCGAGAAGGTTACTCAATTGAACAGACCTGCAGAAAATAACCTGATGGGACAGATTGAATACTTAACGAGAATGCTATATAGCCAGTTAGGTCTAACAGAGTCTGTTTTTAATGGCACTGCAGATGAAAAAGAGATGATAAATTATTATAATCGTTCAATTGAACCAATTCTTGCTGCGGTTGTAGATGCTATGAAACGAGTTTTTATAACCAAGACTGGTAGAACTCAAGGACAGTCTATTGAGGCACTTAGAGATCCGTTTAAGCTTGTTCCAGTTAGCCAAATAGCTGATGTAGCGGATAAGTTTAGTAGAAATGCTATTCTAAGCTCTAACGAACTGCGTCAGATTGTTGGACGTAAACCTAGTAATGATGAAAGTGCTGATAAGTTAACTAATAAGAATCTTAATCAAACTCAACCGCAATCCCAGTCTGTTTCATCTGAATCAGTGAGTGAACCACCTACCTCAATTATGGATATGATTAAAAAAAATGAAGGAGTTTAAATAATGGCTAAGTCAAAATACGATTTTGGTGGCTATGCTACTAAAAGTGGACTTAAATGCACAGATGGACGGGTGATTCTTCCAGATGCATTTAAGGGCAATGATGGCCAAGTTGTTCCACTAGTTTGGCAGCATCAGCATAATGAACCATCTAACGTTCTAGGACATGCTCTACTTGAAAATCGTGCTGATGGAGTATATGCTTATTGTACTTTTAATGCTAGCGAATCAGGAAAGAATGCACGAATTCTTGTAGAACATGGCGATGTATCATCTTTATCGATCTACGCGAATCAACTGATTGAGAAAGCTAAGAACGTTGTTCATGGTGTAATCCGTGAAGTTTCTCTTGTTATGGCTGGGGCAAATCCTGGTGCGGTAATTGATAATTTTGCTTTTGAACATTCTGATGGTAGCGTTAGTCCCGATGATGAAGAAGCAATTATATATACAGGTTTAGAGATTGAAAAGAAAGAAGAAGAACCATCTAAACCAGTTAATCAAGTAGCTAAACCAGCTATTAATGAAGTTGCTCATGCTGATGCCCCCGCAGAAGATGATGAGACTATTCAGGATGTTTTCGATACTCTTAGTGATAAGCAAAAGACTGCTGTATACGCAATTGTAGGCGCTCTAGTTGACGAGGGTGTCCTAGATGAAGAAGAAATGGCTCAATCCGACGATTTAAATTCTAATAATGAAGGAGATAAAGGTACAATGAAAGCAAACGCTTTTGATGGTTCAGCAGTTAATAATCGAGTTTATCTTTCGCATGATCAGTTCGAGCAAATTGCAAAGGACGCAGCTCGCTTTGGTTCTTTAAAGCAGGCAGTTATTGAGCACGCCGGAACCTATGGTATTGATAATATTGATTATTTGTTCCCGGATGCTCGTTTGGTAGAACAGCAACCGGCTTTTCTTGCTCGTGAGACGACTTGGGTAGCCCCTGTTATGAGCGGGACTCGCCACACTCCATTTTCTCGTATTAAGAGTGTTTATGCTGATATTACCGTTGATACTGCTCGTGCTATGGGCTATGTTACTGGTGCTTTGAAAAAGGATGAAGTCTTTGGTTTGCTGAAACGCACCACTACCCCGACCACGATCTATAAGAAGCAGAAATTGGATCGGAATGATATTCTTGATATTACCGATCTCGATATTGTTGCATGGTTGAAAGCTGAAATGCGCATGATGCTGGATGAGGAAATTGCTCGTGCAGTATTGGTTGGTGATGGTCGCTCGGGCGTTTCTGAAGATAAGATTGATGAAACCTGTGTCCGCCCAATTTGGACCGATAGCGATCTTTATGCTCATCATGTTCAGCTTCCCTCTACCGACAATTTGGCAGAGGAAGTTATTGACAAGATTACGGCTGCTCGAGTTAATTATAAGGGATCCGGAAGTCCGACTCTCTTCACCAGTCCCAGTTTTCTGAGTTCTATGCTGCTGATTAAAGATAGTCTTGGGTATCGGATTTACAAGACTGAAGCTGATCTCGCGGCTGTTCTTCGTGTTAAGAACATTATTGAAGTTCCAGTAATGGAAGGCCTTCATCGAACTGATACCCTTGAATATGATTTGCTTGGCATTATTGCTAATCTCTACGATTACACCATTGGTGCCGACAAGGGTGGCGCTGTGAGCATGTTTGATGACTTTGATATTGACTATAACCAATATAAGTATTTGATCGAGACTCGTATTTCTGGCGCTTTGACTATGCCGAAGTCTGCTTTGGTTATCGAGCGCGCTCAGGCGTAATAGTTTAAAGGAGCTCTAATATGGCAAAGTTTCACGGACTTATTGGATTTGTAACAGTTGAAGAAAGCGAAACTGCGCCAGGAGTATATGGTGAAGTTGTTACAGAGCGTCCTTGCAGTGGAGACATTCTTCGCAATACGAGACGTTGGGAAAATAGTCAAAAAATTAATGAAGCTTTGGTTATTGATAATCGATTTAGTATTCTTGCAGATGAATATACGATTAATCATACCCATTTAATGCGTTATTTGAAGCTTGACGAGGTCTCTTGGAAAATATCATCGTTCGAAATCCAGAGACCTCGTATCATTTTAACAGTTGGAGGGGTGTATAATGGGAACTAGAGCCGATTTGCAAACTCTTCTTGAAACTCTATTAGGTTCTAGAAATGTATATTTCCAGCCCCCTCCAACTTTACAAATGAATTATCCGTGTATTGTCTATAATTTGGATGATATGGATACCAAATTTGCAGATAATTATCCATATGTAGTTGAAAAACGTTATTCATTGACCGTTATAGATAAAAATCCGGATAGTTCAATTCTCGATCAAGTTATCATGCTACAGAAATGCATATTCGATCGTCATTTTGTAGCTGATAATCTCAATCATAATATTTTTATACTTTATTTTTAAAAGGAAAAAAATAAGATGACTCAATTAGTTTGGGATGATACTGGTAAACGTTTTTTTGAAACCGGTGTTGATCATGGGGTTTTGTATGTTATGGACGGTACTGGTGCATATCCTTTGGGAGTTCCTTGGAATGGCTTAACCGCTGTTACAGAAAGTCCCTCCGGTGCTGAGCCAACACCCTTGTATGCCGATAATATTAAGTATTTAACTCTTATGTCAGCTGAGGAATTTTCTGCCACCTTAGAGGCTTATACCTATCCAGAAGCTTTTGCAGAATGTGATGGTTCTAAAGAGATTGGAACTGGGCTAGGTGGTTGGGTTGCTCAGCAACCTCGTAAGCAATTTGGTTTGGTTTATCGGACTAAATTGGGTAACGATGTGGGTGGCCAGGACCTTGGTTACAAACTCCATTTGCTTTATGGTTGTTTGGCTTCTCCATCAGAAAAAGCATACGCTACAGTTAATGATTCTCCAGAAGCTATTACGTTTAGTTGGGAGATTTCTACAACTCCAACAAATGTTACAGGCTTTCAGCCAACTTCTTTGCTGATTGTTGACTCGACGCAAGCGACCGCTGCAGGCCTTCTAGCTCTTGAGTATGAGTTATTTGGTGATCTTACAACTGGTGTGGCAAATCTTCCACTTCCAGATGCAGTGAAGGCTCTCTTGGAGACTGTCTAATTTTAAAAAGGGGTCTAGGAATATCCCAGGCCCCTTTATATATTCTAAAAAGGGAGAATGGGATGAACCTATTTATCAGTCAACCAATGAATGGACAATCAGATGAAGAAATTCAAGAAATAAGAGACGCAGCCATCGCTGAAGTAAAAGATATGTTTGATGAAGATGAACCAATCGAGAATCTTGCTTCTCTTATAAAAGATGTTCCTGACGATGCAAATGCCCTCTGGTATCTTGGTAATTCCATTCTCCTTATGTCAAAGGCTGATGTTGTTTATTTTGGTAAGGGGTGGAGAAAAGTTCAAAACTGTCTAATCGAAAACGTCATTGCAGATGCATATGGTTTATGTTGTGTTCAAACAGATTAAAATATTGAAAGGAGAAAATTATCATGCTTAAAAAGACAATTAAATACACAGATTTTGATGGGAATCAGCGAGAAGAAACTTTCTATTTCAACCTTACTAAGGCTGAAGTTGCCGAGATGGAACTCTCAACCGAAGGTGGTCTTTCTACAAAACTTCAAAAAATTATCGAAGCTCAAGATAATGCTAGTATTGTTGAAATATTTAAGGATATTATTGCAAGATCATACGGAGAGAAATCTCCAGATGGAAGGCAGTTTGTGAAAAATAAGGAAGTTCGTGACGCCTTCATACAGACACAGGCATATAGTGATTTGTTTATGGAATTGGCAACGAATGCTGAGGCTGCCACTGCCTTTATTAATGGTATTATACCAACTAATCTTCCATCTAATTCATAGAGAAAATTATGAGGAGACTAAAGAATGTTGCAGATAACCATTCCTGCCACTGAATTATGGAATGAGATAGCTAATGAGTTTGTTCAAAAGAAGGAACAAGTTCTACAGTTGGAACATTCTTTAGTCTCGTTATCAAAATGGGAGTCGAAATGGTGTAAACCGTTTCTATCAAGAACTCCAAAAACTTATGAAGAAACAATCGATTACATTCGTTGTATGACGATTAATCAAAATGTTGACTTTGATATATATAACGGGATTACTAATGATATCATGAATCAAGTAAGTCAATATATTGAAGCTCCAATGACTGCTACAACATTTAGTAATGAGAAAAAAGTTATTAATAATGATATAATCACAGCAGAGATTATCTACTATTGGATGGTTGCATTAAATATTCCTTTCGAATGCCAAAAGTGGCATTTGAATAGATTATTAACATTAATTAATGTTTGTAATATTAAAAATCAACCTAAGAAGAAAGTTCCGAAAGGAACTATATATTCTCGTAATGCTGCTCTTAACGCTGCTCGTCGAGAGAGATTAAATACTACGGGGTAATATGATTACCATTAAACAAACCGGAGATTTTCGCAATACAGAAAGATTCTTTAGTAATGCTAAAAAATTAGAAATACGCCGCATTCTTGAAGGATATGGATCAAAAGGTGTTAATGCTCTGGCTATGGCAACTCCAAAAGATACAGGAGTAACAGCTGCCTCATGGAGTTATAAAGTTGAAGTTGGTCGTAATAATTATTTTATAGGTTGGTATAACTCACATGAAGAGAACGGGGCAAAGCCAGCAATGCTTATTCAATACGGACACGGAACAAGAGGCGGTACATATGTCCAGGGCATTGACTATATTAATCCTGTTATGGGTCCTATATTAGGCGAAATTTCAGATGCCATATGGATGGAGGTGTGCAAACTATGAGTAATACTGTAGATAATCGTGCTGTTCATCTAGGATTCGAAAATCAACAGTTTGAAAGTGGCGTTAAAACAAGTGTAGACTCATTAGATAAACTGAAAAAAGCATTAGATCTTAGTGAACAAGCTAAGAGTTTGCAAAACTTTTCCAGCGCTGGTAAAACACTTAATTTAGGTGGAATTTCTGACGGTGTTCAAAATCTATCTAATAGATTTTCTACTTTTGGCATCATTGGTATGACCGTTCTTCAAAATCTTACTAATGCCGCTATTGATTTTGGAAAGAAATTATGGACTTCATTAACTGCACCAGCAAAGAAGGGTTTCAGTGAATATGAAGTCCAGATGAATTCTATACAAACCATATTGGCAAATACTGCATCTAAGGGTACTACTCTTCAAGAGGTTAACGACATACTTGAAGAAATGAATAAGTATGCCGATCAAACCATTTATAGTTTCCCTGAGATGGCTAAAAATATGGGAACATTCACTGCTGCTGGCATCGATTTAAATGTGGCGGCAGATGCTATTAAAGGTATTGCTAACTTAGCTGCCGTATCCGGTTCAAATTCTCAGCAAGCAGCAACAGCTATGTATCAGTTATCTCAAGCATTATCATCTGGTACAGTAAAGCTTATGGACTGGAACTCAGTTGTAAATGCTGGCATGGGTGGTCAAGTATTTCAAGATGCTCTTAAAGAAACTGCTCGTGTACATGGCATTGCTATTGACGATATGATTAAAAGTCAGGGCAGTTTTAGAGAAACTCTTCAGGAAGGTTGGCTAAGTAGTGAAATTTTAACTGAAACCCTATCCAAATTTACTGGTGATCTTAATGCTGATCAGTTAAGAACAATGGGGTATACGGAAGACCAGATAGCTGGAATTCTTAAACTTGGCGTAACGGCTATTGATGCTGCCACTAAAGTTAAAACCTTAAGTCAATTGCGAGAAACCTTAAGTGAGGCCATGCAGTCGGGATGGGCTAAGACCTGGCAAATTATATTTGGTGATTTTGGAGAGGCTAAGAGTTTCTTTACATATTTAAATGACACTTTTGGTGCCCTCATTCAAAGGTCTAGCGATGTTCGTAACGAGATGCTGCAAGGTTGGAAAGATTTTGGTGGAAGAAATTTAGCTGTTCAAGCTATTAAAAATGTGCTTGATTCTGTGCTTAGTGTTATGAAGGCTGTTGGAGACGCTTGGAATTCAATTTTTCCTAGTGGACCTGCAGGACGTACAATTTATAATATAACTAAAGCCATAAAAGAATTTACTGATTATCTTAAACCAAGTTTAATAACTATTCAGAGATTAAGAGATATTTTTAGAGGGTTATTTGCTATTTTAGATATTGGTAAAATGGCAGTAGAAGCTATATTTGAAAGTTTTGGAAAAATTAATACAAGCGGAATAAAGCCATTAGTAGGTAGTTTACTTCAATATTTAAAAGTATTGTCCTTTCAAATAATAAAGACTAGAGATTTTATAAAAACGAATGACGTCTTTGGGAAGAAACTAGAAACAATAAAACTTAATTTTATAAAACTTAAGGATTCTCTTAGTGAGTTTGGAGATAAATTTAAAAGTGTATTTGATAATGTTAAAGTCTTAATAGACGAAATTAAGAATACATTTGGTGGATTTATTGATAATTTCAAAAATGCTCTTAATTTTAATAAAATTAATACAGGTGGTGCTACTAGTTTTGTTGATAAGCTTAAACTTCGTTTTGCCCCGCTTGAAATGCTATTCAACGGTGTAACATTTATTGTAAATGGTCTTATTGGTTTTCTCAAAAAGTCTGCTCCAATTCTTCTAGGATTAGGAAGCTGGATGGGAAAAATATTAGGCCAACTAGGAACAGCTATTATGAATGCTGTTTCTACCGTTGATTTTAGCAACCTATTTGATACTCTTAATGCTGGTTTTCTTGGTGCATTTATCCTAGCCATTACCAAATTTGTGAAGTCAGGTAGTGGAGTCATGGATAGTTTTAGCGGAATGCTTGGTGGAGTAGCTGGCATTTTAGATGGAGTTAGAAAGAGTCTCGAAGCTTATCAGCAAAACCTAAAATCTAAGACATTATTAAATATTGCTATTGCTGTAGGTCTCTTAGCAGCGTCTTTGTTGGTACTGTCTTTAATAGATTCAGAGAAACTTACTGGATCAATAAAAGCAATTACTGTTCTATTTGCAGAATTAGTAGTATCAATGAGCTTGCTTAATAGTGGAGGTATTGGTGGAGCTGCAGGAGCATCTGCTACGCTTATTGCTATGGGTTTATCACTTTTACTTCTGAGTGTTGCCCTTAAGTCCTTAGCAGATATAGATCAGCAAGAATTAGCAAATGGTTTAGTAGCGTTAGGCGCAATAACTACTGGTCTTGTTGTATTTATGCGAATCTTAGGAGCTGGTGCCAAGAGTTTTGTTGGTGCAGCAGTTAGTCTTATTGTTTTAGCAGTTGGACTTGAAATTATTACAGATGTAGTTAGAAGATTAGGCGATCTTGATGTTGGCACCTTGCAAAAGGGACTTGCTGCTATCGGCGTAATTCTTGCGGAGTTAGTAATCTTCACTCAAATGGTTGGCAAGGGCGGAGGTATTAGTGGCGGTCTTGGCATTATTGCTTTAGCTGCTGGTATATTACTAATATCTGCAGCTGTTGAAAAATTCGGTAAAATGGATATAGGAGTTTTAAAACAGGGCTTAATAACTATTGGCGCTATCCTAACTGAAGTGGCTCTTTTTACCCAATTAGTTGGAAGTGGAATGAATTTAATGGCAACCGCTATTGGAATGGCTATTCTTGGTGGTGCCATGCTTATATTTGTTGAGGCAATAACAAAATTAGGCAAATTATCTTGGGAAGAAATAGCCAGGGGTATGACTGGAATGGCTGGGGCATTGCTAGCTATAGTTGTAGCAGTAAAACTTTTGCCAAAGAGTATGATTCTTACCGCTGCTGGTCTTCTTATAATTTCTGGAGCAATTACTATTCTTGCCGATGCATTGGTCAAAATGTCAGGCATGAGTTGGGAAGAGGTTGCTAGAGGGTTAGTTGCCTTAGGTGGCGCTTTACTTATAATAGCTATTGGGATGTATGCAATGTCTGGAGCTATTGCTGGTGCTGCCGCCTTACTAGTAGTTTCTGCGGCATTATCAATACTCACTCCAGTTTTAAAGACGTTAGGCTCAATGAGTATTGCTGAAATAGCTATAGCATTAGGTGCACTTGCTGCTGCATTTATTGTTCTTGGAATTGCTGGAATGCTTATAACT
>Ga0113563_10000404_pt1 | contig 20431 bp, 18 predicted proteins | sample Mud3Dept3metaG_FD_80117 | JGI IMG/M metagenome (GOLD analysis project Ga0113563, IMG submission 80117) | Freshwater wetland microbial communities from Ohio, USA, analyzing the effect of biotic and abiotic controls - Mud 3 Core 4 Depth 3... | ecosystem: Environmental > Aquatic > Freshwater >... | reverse complement strand
ATTTTGATCCTGTCATCAGCTGGTTTTCAGCTGATAGTTATGATACCCGCAGTGACGGGGCGATTCCCGGGTTTAATTTCGGCATTTCATATAACAAGTATTTTGGTCCCAACTATTCCTTTTCTTCAGGGATTAATATTATTAATGCCGGCGGAAGACTTATCAGTAGAGAGACCACCTATTTCGAGTTGAATAATTACAGACGTGAAATTATTACCATCGAGCCCGGAGAAGCAATTATATATAAAATAAGCTATCTCTCAATACCTCTGGGAATAAAACTCCAGACAAACCAGATCGGTTACGGTACATTTTTCGCAGATCTTGGATTCGACCCAAAAATCGTAATCGGAGGCAGGGCAGACATACCGTCACACAATATAAAAGGAAGTAATGCTTTGGCGGAACTGAGAACATTCAACCTTTCATACCATATAATGGCGGGTATGGAATATCCTCTCGGAGGAAATAATAACATTGTTGTTGGTATTGGATTTGACAATAACTTCTTTGACATTACCAGGGATAACGGAGATCAGCCGTGGGATGTGGTTTCTCATAAATTGTTATCATTCCGGATTGGGATCACCTTTTAACCTGCTGAATTTCATGAAGAGAAGCATTTGCTGATTTCTTATTATCATAACACTTTTACCAGAAAATTATACTGATTATTATTCTGCCGGTTGTATCTTTGTTTCTTCAACTTTGAGAGTACTTAAAAAGGAGTAACTATGCGGGGAAGACAATGTACACAGATTGTGAGAGGACAACTTACTATTGACGGAGCTGGTGTTCGTTTGCGCAGGGTCCTGGGATTAAGGACAGTTAAGGATTTTGATCCTTTCTTAATGCTTGATGGTTTTGATTCTTCCAATCCTCAGGATTACATTAAAGGATTCCCATGGCATCCTCACCGTGGAATTGAAACAGTCACCTATCTGTTAAAGGGAGAAATAGAACATGGCGACAGCTTAGGCAACAAGGGAGTCATTCGGGATCTTCAATGTCAATGGATGACCGCGGGATCAGGCATTATTCACCAGGAGCTGCCTATGGCTTCCGAAAGAATGTTAGGCTGTCAGCTTTGGGTCAATCTTCCAAAAAAGGATAAAATGACACAACCAGCCTATCGGGATATTAAACAGCAGGATGTTTCAGTGGTTCAGGAAAAAAATGCAACCGTCAGAGTCTTATCAGGCAACTATCAGAACAATCACGGGGCAGTAAAAGGTGAATATGTAAAAGTCCAGTATCTGGATGTCGCTTTAGAACCCGACAGTATTTGGCGCTATCAGGAAACCTCCAATGATCAGAACTTGTTTCTCTATCTGATTGAAGGAACTTTAGCTGCGGATGATGCCCTGACGAAATTTGAAGAAAAAGCCTGTGCAATCCTGATGTCTGGTTCATCAGCAAACAGCTCAGACTTTGATGAAGTGCTGGTTAAAGCCGGAACTGAAGGAGCAAGATTTTTCCTGATAGCCGCTAAACCACTTAAAGAGCCGGTTGCCTGGGGCGGACCCATTGTTATGAATACCGAAGAAGAACTAAATGAAGCCTTCAGGGAACTTGATAATAAAACATTCATTAAACACGACAAGCCACAAAAACTATAAAAATCTTTCTTGTTTAATTATGTATGCTAAGTGTTCTATGACCGGAAAAGTCAACGGCTCTGACCACCTTTCACTGAACCTGAAGAAAGTCTTTTCATCAGCCGGTACATGAACTCAACACCATTAAAGAATTCCCTTACACCCATACGCTCGTCTCTGCCATGAGCCCGGACATCATCAACATCTCCGAACATTCCTGAAACGCCGTAGACAGGTATTCCGGCAGAACGAAGAAACTTCCCGTCGGTAGCACCTGTAGCCATGACAGGAGTGACTACTACTCCCTGCCACATTGAAGCTGTTAAATTGTCAACTGCATCCAGCACATCTTTCCTGAGAGGTGACATGGGACCCGGATTAGCGGCATAGGTGTTTATCAGTTCAATCTGAGGATCATTTATAATATTCTTAAGTACAGTTGTTACATGTTCTATGTTATCATCCGGGAGTAAACGGCAATTTATATTTGAAGTTACAGTCTGGGGGAGAGCATTATTTGCGTGACCTCCATTGATCATTGTCGCGACACATGTTGTTCTCATCTGTGAATTATATTGAGGATAACTTTTTGCCAGTCGATTGGCAGCAGCCGTATCAACCGGCAATGCCGATACGGCTAACATATCTGATTTTACCTGTCCTGTTTCAATCTGTGCGCTGCGCTCGAAGAACATTCGGGATGTCTCATTAAGATCAAGTGGAAAGTCATACCGGGAAAGCCGTATAAGGGCTTCTGCCATCTTATAGATAGCATTGTCCTTTACAGGCAAAGAGCTATGACCACCCTTATTGTGCGTTTCAAGCGTAAAATCCGCGTAAACTTTTTCACTGGTCTGAATTGTCATAATAATCTCGCGGCCATTCTTAATAATACCACCACCGCCATCAGGATTTATGCAATACTCGGCATTGATAAGATCCCTGCGATTAGCCAGCAGCCATTGAATGCCGTTGGCGTCTCCACCTTCTTCATTTTCAGTAAGTGCAACAATAATATCACGTTCGGGCAGGAATTTTTCCTGCCTTAACCGAATCAGGTTTGAAACCAGGTCGGCATCTTCGTTCTTCATGTCAGTAGTTCCACGCCCATAAAAATAACCGTCTATTTCCGTGAACCTGAATGGATCGGAAGACCAGTCCTGCCGCAGGGCTTCAACAACATCAAGGTGCCCGATAAATAAAACGGGTAGTTGAGTTCCTTTCCCGCGGTACCTTACAACCAGGTTCATATGCTGAGACTGAGGCCCGACAACATTAATGTCACTTTCCGGGAATCCCGCGTTTTTGAGTCGTTTGGCTATTGCCTCGGCAGCTACTGTACTTCCCATATTCACTGTTGTGTTGATTTCAACCAGTTCCCTGAAAATATCACAGGCAAGTTCCTGTTGAGCATTCCTGGTCCGTGGAATTCCTCTTTCCTGAGAGTATACAGGTCCTGTATTAAGGAATATTGTAAGGGTTAAAAATAAGGCGGCAGACAGTTTCATAATGTTCTTTTTGGTGACAATAAATTGAATGAATACTTATTAACAAAGTCAAAAATACTGATTGATTTGAAAATGACAATTTATTTCCCGGAATGGGTGGGGGAAACCGGAGCTGATCCATTTCGTCCCTTATCTGCCAGGACAGAACTTCAACAATATGAATCAGATGGGCATTCTGAACTCAATAGTCTCATTCACATTTCAGGTTTTTTCTTTGTGCTTTTGATGCCTCGGCGAAGGGTCCGTAGATGGCATTCTTAAAAGAAGCGCACGCATTGGCGTTCTGTCCTTTACCCGCCTGCGCAACGGCAAGCTGATAGTAAAATTTCGCTTTGGCTTCGGCATTACCCGTTTCAAGGTCCAGGCCTTTTTGCGCATATTCTGCTCCACTGTCGAAATTCTTCTGTTTGTTATATACATCGGCATAGAAGTAGAAAAGGTCCTTATCGTCTCCGTACTTTGCAGCTTTATTCAGCAGAGCAAGCGCTTCATCAAGATTATTTGCCTGGTTTGCCTGTGATCCGGCGGCACGAAAATATTCAATAGCCAAAGCAGATGCCTGTTTTATCTTTTCATCATCTTTTCCTCTTTCCAGCTTTCCAAGAAATGAATCTATCGTTTCCTCAAAAGCTCCGGCATTATTCTGACTTCTGAATATTAAAGCCTTGTTGTAAATTGCAGCAATGTACCCGGGATTGATCAATAAAAGGCTGTCAAATGCCAGGATGGCATTTTCATAATCCTTCCTGGTAAAAAAATCGGTACCCATTGTATAATAGCCCTGTGCCAATATTTTAGCAGCATTTTCTTTATTAGATGCGCTTCCATATTTTTCTGCAGCAGCAGCGGCTGCCTTTGCAGCCTTAATTATTTCCGGCGCCGGTTTTTTTTCGGTCAGGGCGTTACTGGCAACTTTAACATATAATCCCGGCAATACCTTTATGGCTTTTTCTTTAAGATCATTGGCGGTCTCACCAACTTGTCCGGACAATGTAACTACATTCTCAAATGCCTTGATAGCAGCCTGAGTATCAGTTTGCGCCACTTTCGCCCCTTCATTATAAACCTTTATCACATCATTGCGTTCCTGTGCATTGAGGTTTGTACCGGTAACAACGGAAATGATCAGAAACGCTGTAATATTTCTCATTACTTTCATGTTCATTTTAATTCAGATTATCAGGTTATTATAAACATTTTTTTACTAAAGTCGTAAATGTAGAAAATATTTTTGATTTGTTAATTCATAACATAAACACAAGATAGACTTAAAAGTTGTGAGGTCTGAACCATTTTTACTGTCACTGTTGTTTTTCCCGATCAGCAAAAAAAACGTTGTTCATACTCAGATCAGTTGCATCAACATTAACTCTATCTTTGTGGCCGGACAATTAATTCAACTGTCAAAAATGATTGATTCGGAAAAGAAACTCTACAAACAGGCTTACTGGTTAAGTCTTTTCACTATATTTTATAATATTATTGAAGGTGTTGTTTCAATGGCCTTAGGGTATGAAGATGAGACACTTAGTTTGTTTGGTTTTGGGGCAGACAGTTTCATTGAAGTAATGTCGGGTATTGGTATTGCAATGATGATAAGGCGGATCAAACAATGTCCGGACAGTCCTAAAAGCAAGTTTGAAATAACAGCATTAAAAATAACAGGTACAGCATTCTTTCTCTTATCAGCAGGTTTGGTAGCAGGTATTGTATTGAATATTGTTAACCAGAATAAGCCTGAAACCACACTTTGGGGAGTGATAATATCCCTGATTTCTATTGCAGTTATGGTATGGTTAATGAATGCAAAAAAGGGTATTGGCAGGAAGTTACAATCTGAACCAATAATTACTGACGCCAACTGTACCAGGATTTGTATTTATATGTCATTGGTTCTTCTCGCATCAAGTCTTACTTATGAACTCACAGGCTTTGCTTATGCAGATACTATCGGGGCTGCAGGCCTGACTTACTTTTCCATATCAGAGGGTATGGAAGCTTTTGAAAAAGCAAAAGGTAAGGAAGATGATCGCGAAGCCGGAGTTGATACCAAATAGTGAATTGCTCAACCAGACATTAAATTTTTTATGTTATTAATCCTTTGCAATTATGACGACGGCAAAATAACCACCAGTGTATTCCTGATTTAGCATAGTAACTTTTTAAGTCATACATTCTGGTTTCAACTTTTCCAAAAGGTAACAGCTCTGATAACTTCTTAATGTTCTTAAGTTGCCTTACCATCATTATTTTATTAACAACAGAAAAAATAAAAAAGAATCCTTTTGAAGATATATCAGTATTAAAATAACCTTTTATCTTACACCATAATTTAGTTTTAGTTCCTTGTTTTACAATCCTATACTCAAAATAAAGGTCCTTCATGTATAAGTTAACCGGAGGATTAATTGGTTCACAGAAACGGCACACTATAAAAGAATTCTCCTCAAATTCGAATATATGAAACGCTAAAAGGTAGTGTGTATTAACTTTCAGGGGGGGCAGGTTTTCAATGATATAATCAGGTGATTTTCTAAATCTGTTGTCAATAAAATCATAACTATAAGGTGCAATACGCAACTGCTTTAACCATACAAAAATGTCTGATGCATCAGCGTGTATTTCAATACACCGAAGCAGTTCCCTGCAATCAGTATTTGAAATATCGGGTAAGGAATCGATAAAAAAGCAAGGTATAGAAAGAGATTTTATCCTCAATTAAATTTCGATATTATTCTTAATTAAATAAAGGCAATTATCTTCCATAAAGTTACCAATTCCCTGAATCACATACAAAATTATCTATCCTACAACGGTTTGCACATTGTTGACAGGAATAAAGCGGATCTGAAATTCTTATATTGAATGAATTTCCTTCAGTATAGTAATTTAATTTTTAATCAGCTTGCAACAACTACTTCAACTCCGATAAGAGAACCTAATTCCTTTAACTGGTCGGAATAATCACCATAAACCCAGCACAGGTGGTTCCCATAATCAGCTTGCTTTCTTACGAATTCTTCTGCAGTACCGCTCTCCTTGCCAACTATAAAAGCTGAAACATTGCATCCCAACAGATCTTCACCCCAACCATTGGAACCGATGAGTTTCCCTTTTAGTATTAAAAGACCTGTCGCGGTTGGGTTCATCCTGACAACCGTAATGTCTTTTTCATCGTTTTGCATGAAATCAACTATTGCTTTTGATCCCCAGCCAGATTCAACAAAATGACCTAACTGGTAAGGTAATCCCGGTTTATCATATCCATTCATTTTTATTCCGGGGACACTATGATTAATCGTCAATACCCCTTTCGCTTTTACCTCATAAAACATATTTCCAAAATGAGGTGATTTATTTGACAACGACATGAGCATCTGCATGGCAAGCAGTCCTCCCAGATCGCCTTCACAAGCAGAAGGAATACCCAGGTCTTTAAGCATGGTATGAACAAGGCAGGGTGTAATATTCCATTTTTGAGGTAAACGGCTGCAGCAAAACTCAAAACACTCAATAGTAAAAGCATTGCAGTTATGTTCTTTCATTAAATTAATTATAGCCTGATAGAACTCCATACTGTTAACGACATATTTCTTATCGATGAAAGAGTGATCAGCATTTGTAAAAATGGTATTTGCCATTTCAGCAGCATCATTAATCAGTGCCTTATCGTTCTTTATCCTGTCCATTTCTTTTGCAAGGTCTTCAAAAGAAATTTTAATTATTTCAATACCATATTTGTCCTTTAATTTTTCGGGTTCATTAATTCCGGCTACAGATGCAACAGAAGGCCATCCCCAGTTGGTTGGAAACAGAATTCTGGTTTGGGAAAATATCTTTCTTGCTTTTAAGAGAGTAAAAAGCTGTTCGGTCTCTTCAAAAGAGTTGGGGATGTAGCATTCAAGTCCATTACTGCGGCAATAAGCAGAAATATCTACTGTTCTGCAACTAAGTTTTGATGATAACACCACAGGTTTTCTGTATCTCCTGGCAATATCGTAAGTAGCTATAGAAGAGCCGCCTGGATTTATATACAGAACATCGGCTTTTTTCGCATCTTCTTCGATCTTTTTAAATTCTTCTTCCTGAATTTTAAAATCCTCTACGAACAAAATCTGAGCAGGTTCCAGGAAATCTACAATTGATTTATCATATTTACTGTTTTTAACTGCATTGCTGAAATTCTCAAAAGATTTAAGGGCATTCTTTTTTTCTTCTGCCATTGATGCTACATTAAACCTGCATGGTCCTTCCCATACACCCGTGTGGTACATGCTGGTTATGACTGGTTTAACAACGAGTTTATTCAGGTAAGGACTCGGAATGTCAATATTTAAAGCCACTTTTGTGGAACTCTCAAACAAATTGTTCATGTAAAGTCCGTTGATTATAGCTGATCCGGTAATACTGGCAGCAGTACTTTTTTTAATAAAATCCCTTCTTTCCATTTCGAGGAAGTTTAAGTTGTTAATTTTATTGCACAAGCTCTAAAAACTTGGCATTTAGTTATGTATGTTAATTAGAATCAGACTGGCCAGATGTGGTTAATTAGGCCGGCCTTTGCACTTTATCCTGTAAAATAGGGCAGTCTGGTAACTTTTGGATCAAAATTCAGTTTCAACTCTATCTTTTTGGCTTCATTTTCTGAAAGTAAAGGTTCTTTCCCGACTTCCACACAGGATTCAAGAGGTGAAAAACCGTCCATCCCGACATTTGCAACTGAAATTGGTAAACTTAGAGCATACCTTAAAAGATCGTCACCCGACACATTTCCAATGAGGGCATTTTGCCCCATAATCTTAATCGCAATGATACCGACATCCCGTTTAGCTGCAAGAGGTAAAAGCCCATCCTCATTACCGTTATACTTTGAAGCATTGATGACGCACAGGATCGCATCAACGTCAAATTCATTAAATGATCTCTGAGATGCATTGTTCCACTTATGAAACGAAAAGCCAACGTTCTTTACCACACCCTCATTCTTTAGTTTTATAAAGGCTTTGTATCCTCCCATGGGACTTAAAAGCGTTTCCACATCTTTCACCTGGTCGATTCCGTGCATACAATATAGATCCAGGTAATCAGTATTTAGTGTTTTCAATGATATTTCAATATCTTTCATCACACCATCATATGTTCTCTGCGATGTTTTTGAGTTGAGAAATATCTGATCCCTGTATTTCGGGGTAAGATATTTTCCATAACGTTCCTCGGTCAACCCATTGCCGTAGGATCGTGCAGAGTCAAAATAGGTAATCCCGAGCTTAATTGCATGATCTATATGCTTTTGCAGAGTATTTTCATCTGCCACCCAGTTGCAATACCGGGAACCCCCGCCAAAACCTATGCATGAAACCATTCTGTTGGTCCTGCCTAACCTGCGTTTCGGTAGTTCTTCTGACTTTACGCCAGATACAACACAATCCGGTAAAACTGTAACTCCCGTAACAGAAGGAAGCATAGCCGCACTGGCAGTTATAGCTGCCGTCTGCAAGAATTTTCGCCTTGTAAAATGTGTTCTCATCAGATTTTTGTTTTGTATATTTTGTGTTATCAGACTGAATTTTGAAGTGGCCTCCGTTTAGAACCAGGCATTTAGAACATTCACATTGTCACATATACCTGATTCTTATTGTAATTCTCTTTGTCTGATCCTTAATTATGCTGAATTTGAAGGAGTCAAATTTAGGTTTTGTGAATCCTTTATGATAATAATCTGAAAATCCAAAACCTTCTTTCGGTATCCCCAGAAATTTATATTCCATTTTGCCATTGCTGTTCTCGTCATCCATTATTGACAGGCCATAGATGCCGGTTTCCAGGCTGAACTGAACTCTCATTTCTCCATTTGAAATGCCATTCTTTGCAAACCTCTTTTCCAGGAATGATTCCTCTTTCTTAAAGCTTTCATTGTCTTTGAATACACCTATCACAATCTGTCCCTTCTCTGTCCGGATCCCTGTAATAATAACTTCCACATTTTGAGCATTCAAAGTCATGGCAGGGAGAAGGAGTAATAAAAGAATTTTTAAAAAGAGAATTTTCTTAATCATTATTCAAATATACTATTTTAAATCATTGTTATCCGAATCCTTCAGGGAAAATTTAGTTTCTGATTCGGCATATAGTACCATTTAAGCATACGGGCTTTTCAATTTCAGCAAGTTGTCTTCATGTATAATTTTCACGGTCATCCGGAACGAGGGAATTCCCCCCAAAAGGCCGGGAAAAGGGATAGAATTATTCTATTATAGTTTACCGATTGTTGGTCATAGTCCTATATTTAATTTAGAGAACCATTGATTTCTGTTAATTTAGCATGATTTATTGTAACAACCATGGCAAAAAAATTGAGATCAGTTTTTACAATTCTCTTGCTGAGGATCATAATCCTGGTAATTTTTTTGAATGTTGTTATCGCAGGTTTTCTGATTTACGAAGCTGCAAATATTCAAAAGAGAAACATTGAAATTGCACATAAAAATAACCAGAATGAAATAATTGGACTCATTGATTCGTGGAATTCAATCCTGAAATCAATGGATGAGATTTTTAGTACCACTCTTGAAAATGCAATGCTAAAAATCATTGATATCCACACTGTACAGGATTTAGGAACTGTTAACTTAATCAGGCAAATGGAAAGGTTCCATCTGGACACCTCATATGTTGATTTTCATGTTATCAAAGACAGTATTGTTGTTAATACAACTTTCCCTTCATACCTGGGAATGAATCTTGATTCAATTGAAGTTGAACATAATAATTTGTTATCAAAAATCTATGAGGAGGGAAGATACGTTAAGGAACCCTGGACTTTGGATTACAAGACAAAAAGATACAGAAGCCTGGGTTATATTGCCACAAGAGATAAAAAATATATTGTCAGGGTTGAATGTTACTCCAGGCTGGCAGATGAATTAATGGCCATTTTCGTAAACAGGATCAAAAATATTATAAAAGAAAATGAAAATATCCTTGCTGTTAATAATTATGTTGGTGATGAACACCTCCATTTCAGCTTAATTAACAATACAATGAATTATGAATTCCAGGATAGTTTAATTTCTCAGGCGTTTATTGATAAGGCTCATATCACCAGACAGAATTCAAAAGATAACAGAACAACCGTGGCTGATTATGTATTTAATGATCCTGGCGATCAGCAATGGCACTCAGGCCGTTCTGTTTTCTCAATGGTTACAGGAATTACTAATCCTAAAATTACCTTATATGAAATCATTAAAGGACAAATAATTATCTTATTGTGTTTCTTAATTCTTTTATTCATAATCTTCATACTGACTACCAGAAAGCCTAAAATAACATTAAAGGATCTTCGCCTGAAAGCTACTCTGATAACAAATGGTAACCATCAGGAACGTGTAGTTGTAACAGGTCAAAATGAATATTCTGCACTGGCAGAACAATTCAATTCAATGGTTGATCAGCTGGAATCCTCTCAAAATGAACTGATACAGAAGAGTGGTGTAATTGAGAAAAACTATAAGATGTTACATGAGAAGAATGAAAAAATCACAACACAAAAGGACGAAATAGAAGCACAAAAGGATGAAATAGAAGCACAGTGGGATCTGGTAACCAAACAAAAGGATAAGATACTTGAACAGAAAAGATCTATAACTGAAAGTATCCAGTATGCAAGACAAATTCAAACAGCCATCTTACCGCCTGATGAGGTTATCAAGTATCTCCTTCCCAAACATTTTATATTATTCAGGCCCAGAGACATTGTCAGCGGGGATTTTTATTGGGTGACTCATAAGCACGGAGAAATAATTATTGTAGTAGCTGACTGCACCGGTCATGGAGTACCTGGCGCTTTCATGAGCGTGCTCGGTAGTGCATTATTAAAAGATGTAGTAAATACCAATGATATACTTAAGGCAAATCAAATACTTGATGATCTCCGGGAAAAAGTAATACTTAGTTTAAGACAAACTGGTCGGGAAGGTGAAGCAAAAGATGGTATGGATATATCATTATGCATTATTAATACAGAGAAAATGAGACTGCAATATGCCGGGGCTAATAATCCCCTTTACCTGATACGGCAAGGCACATTAAAAGAGATTAAACCAGATAAGATGCCTATTGGAATAAGTTCTAAAGCAGGTAAATCATTTACAAATCATGAGATGAAGCTGTGTAAAAACGATACATTATACCTGTTTACGGATGGATATGTTGATCAGTTTGGTGGAGAAGGTGGCAGAAAATTCTTATCGAAACAATTTAAGCAACTTCTTGTTGAAGTTCAAAATAATATCATGGTTGACCAAAAAGAGATTCTTAATCATAAGCTAAATGAATGGATGGGATTGACCGGCCAGTATGGAAAATATGATCAGGTTGATGATATTACCGTAATGGGGATTAAGATCTGATCATCCGATCCGGTTGCAATTGCAGTAGCCCGTGCAGTCGGACACACCGTTGCCACAGCCCATATGGCTGATCATTCATTGGGAGCAGCACTTTATGCTTTGAAAGCCGTGAAAAATGCATGTAAATCAACAGAAAAAGAAAGAAAATGGCAAAATGAACAATTGCCGGCAAAAATTACGGAGCTGGTCCTTACTGCAAGGACTTCAGGGCACAATTCTAATTAAACTTCCTCGTCTGCCTGACTTAATCTAAACAATATTAAAGGAAATCTGTTATTGTGATAGTTTCTTTAATAATACCGTTTTCATGCCAGGAAATGTTCAATATACATTCATTCAGGAGACTTAATTATTAAATATGAATGCTTCCACCTTGGACGTAATTGTGATTGGTGCAGGTCATGCAGGGCTAAGCATCAGTTATCACCTGAAGAAACTTCATTTAAATCATGTTGTATTTGAGAAGGACAGAATTGGATATACATGGCGCAACGAACGATGGAATTCATTTAAATTAAACACCCCAAACAAAATAAACCTGTTACCCGGGCAGGGAAATGTTTTCTCTGATCCGGAAGGATTCTGTTCAGCATCAGATTTTATCTCTTTTCTTGAAGGTTATTCCAGAACATTTCAATTACCGGTAATTGAGAACTGTAAAGTTCTATCAGTAGAAAGTATTCCTGATTCAAAAGATTTTTCTGTTTATGTCTCACAAAATGATTCTGAAAGAAATTACAGAAGTAAACAAATCGTGGTTGCTTCTGGTGCTCAGAATATAAAGAATATCCCATCCTTTGCGAAGAATATTTCACATGAAATCCTTCAGTTACATACCAGTGAATACAGAAATGCTTCTTTACTGCCTGATGGTGCTGTTCTTATTGTTGGTAGTGCGCAATCAGGTATCCAGATAGCCGAAGATCTTATTAATATGGGGAGGAAAGTTTTTATTTCGACAAGTCAGGTAAGCAGGGTTCCAAGAAGATACCGTGGCAAAGACATAACTGACTGGCTTATCCTGACAGGATTTTTTGATGTGCGAACGATTGATGTTACCGATCCCCAAATGATAACTATGAAACAACCTCAGGTTTCAACCTTTGGCATACGGGGACATACCATAAGTTTGCAGTCACTTGCACGAAATGGAGCTATTATTCTTGGGAAGACAGAATTTGCTGACGCCACAACAGTTTTTCTTCAGCCTGATTCAGAAAGTCACATTAGATATGCAGATGAATCTTCTAAGAAAGTGAAGGAGATGATCAATGAATATATACAAAAATCACAATTAAACTCCCCTCAGCCTGAAGAGGATCCTGCTGATAAACCTGATGAAACAACTGCCTCTGCATCAACCATTACGACACTCAACCTGATAGAAAATAAAATAACCTCGATCATCTGGACTACAGGTTTTACCGGTGATTTCAGCTACCTGAAGCTACCCGTCTTCAATGGCAATGGAATACCAAAACACCATGGAGGAATTTCGGATATTGAAGGATTATATTTTCTTGGTCTTCCATGGCTTCGTAAAAGAAAATCAGGAATCATTTTAGGAATAAGAGAAGATTCTGAATTCCTGGCAGAGACAATATTAGCATACTCCGGGGAAGTTACTTAGTTTTTGAATCTTCCTTCTTACTTTTTCCTTCTGTTCCGGATAATCATGACCGATCATTCATTTTTATGGAAATTTATTATCTCTTCAGGACTCTTCCTGGGTGTTGCTGCTGAAACTGCATCCACGCTTTTGTCGACATTTCCAATCCTCAGGAAGATCACAGCCTTGTAACCTGCCGGGATCTGAAACGCTTCTTTCTTTGAGTTGATATTTCCGACCGGACCGCCGTATATACGGGCACCCAGGCCAAGGCTATGGGCAGCTACAAACATGCTTTCCGTGGCCAGGCCGCAATCGAAATCAGGGGTTGTCCCGCTTTCCGATTCAACTCCCGAAATAATAATAATCACATTCCCCGGAACCACATTGTTGATAACCTCCTTCATCAGGGCTTCGTCCTTTACCACGGTGAACTTCCATGGCTGGTTGTTCCTTGCGCTGGGAGCCTTGATGCCGCACTTCAGGATCATATCGAGCTGCTGATCCGTTACGGGTTCTGTCGAATATGCCCTTTCCGAGTAGCTGGAAAGTATCACTCCGGTAACACAATTGTCAAGGGTCTGACCATACAATTTTGCAGCTGCAAAAATTAAAATAACTAAAAATAATGCAAGTCTGGTTTTCATATTATTATGATTTTAATATCTGATACAATTACGGGCTAAAAGTTAAATAAAAAAAACCAGTTAAAAGGACTCAAAACAGAGCTGATCTTATCTGTCAGAAATTAATTATAAATTTGGGAAAAATTTTAAATATGAAATTGAGAAAAACAGCATTTCTTTTAAGTGTCGTAACATTGATAATTACGGGCTTAACAGCATGTAACCAGACTCCCGCAAAGAAAAATACAGATTCGGGAACCGTTTATTACAGGAACCTTCTGTTCAGCGAGACCCCGTGGGACATTGAAAGGGGTTCCCGTAAGTTAACTCCTGAAGAGGCTTCAGAAATCAACAGTTATAAATTCACATATGACAATGAAGGTCGTCTTTTGTCGGTTGAATTTGTAAGAGGGGATGAATTGTTAGGATATTCCTCAATGGGAGGAGCAGCAAAAATCACCTATGAATATTCTGGCAATAAGCAGATAAAACACTTTTATAGTGAAGATAACCAACCCATAGAATCAGGTGGTGTTTTTACTTCAGAGTATACTCTGGATGAGAGTGGTACACGCACAGGTCTTAAATTCTACGATAAAAATGGTCAGCCGGTTGAGAACCGGAATAAGATCCATTCATATGTATGGGCTGTTCTTGATGACGGAATGGTGCAGGAAAAAAGATATAACCTGGCAAATGAAGAGACCATAATGAATCCTTTCTGCCCGTTCTATGAGTTAAGATTTACTTATAACGACAAGGGTTACGTTGTAAGAATGGCCAATTATATGGGTGATACACTGTATAATTGCACAGCTGAAAACTGTGGTGACATCGGTGTCTCATATTTTACCTTTGAGCCAAATGAATATGGCGATGTCGAGAAATTTTCGGTTTATAATGTAACCGGGCAAATGTCAAACCTGTACTGGGGATGGTCCCGGCGGATAAGCAATTATGATAAGAACGGATATGTTCTGGAAACTGCAGTTTATGATCAGGATAATGAATATGTGGGTGGTAAAAGTGTACCTGTAACACAAAATATTTATGATAAGCACGGTGCTTTGATTGAAACAAGGAACATGGACAAGGATAGAAATATTATTAATAATCCTGAGAATGGTGTTGCAATTACTGAATACAAATATGATGAAAAAGGTAATCGCACTGAAACGATCAGATTTGATAAGGACAGGCTGGCTGTTCCTGAGTAACTGATATATCCTGTTAAATTATGAATTATAAATCAGGGCTTTATGCTTTTTTGTTTTTATTTCTTTTTCTTGCAGCTTCTGCCTTAAGCTGCACCGGGAATAAAAGTGAAAAAAAACCTGAAACCCTTAAAGTAACTAAAGTTGCACCAGTTATAGGGCAGGAAACCATTCTTTTACTTAAAGATTTGGAGGAGAACGGGGATTATGTTAACAGTCAGTTCTTTCCAAGTTTAATTAAAGCATCTGTTGTTTATGAAGAACTGGGGAAAAATAATATGATTCTGGATCTTCGGTCCCCTGAATTATTTTCGAAAGGTCATATCAAAGGTGCTGTAAATAAAAAATTCGAAGAACTTCCGGAGTATTTCGAAACCGGTATCAGACCTTTTGAATTTGATAAAATAATACTGGTTTGTGATGACGGACAGATATCGAGCTATACCACCTCTCTGCTCAGGATGATGGGATATGGCAATGTTTTCGCCATGCGTTGGGGAATGAGTGGATGGAATAAGATTTATGCACAGGAGGGTTGGCTGAAAGGTGTTTCCGGGAAATATGAGGATCTTCTGGAAGTTACTGTCAATGAGACTCCACAGCCCAAAGGAATGCCGGAAATTAAGACCGGCCTTAAAACAGGAAAAGAGATCGGGGATGAAAGATTCAAAAAGCTCTTTGAAGATGGTACCGGAGATATCCTGATCACGGCAGATGAAATTTTTAGTAATCCGGAAAAATATTTCATAATAAACCTTGAGAGAAAGGATAAATATGACGACGGTCATATCCAGGGTGCTGTAAGGTACAAACCGGAATCAACACTCGGCTTCAGCGACATGATGGCAACAATCCCGTTTGACAGAACCGTGGTTGTTTACTGCGGGACCGGCCATAATTCAGGTTTTGCGACTGCATTTCTGCGACTCTTCGGCTATGATGCCAGAACATTAATATATGGAAACAACAGCTTCATGTATGATAAGATGGTTAAACAGAAGAGTGCATTGTCATGGCTGCCATTCACGCTTTCTGAATCCAACGATTATCCGGTTGTTAAATAAGGATCTTTTGCTAACGCTCGGGATGACAGGGCTTTAGGGGTATCGGAGGGGATCATATCGTGCTATAAACCTATCGGTTACTTATTGTCGTATCATTTGATAGAATATAAATATTTTTCAGTCCCATTTCACTGAGAACCATCCATACCCTGGCTGATACGGAGCTTTCATCAGAAGACAGAATAACAGGGCCTTTATTCCTGCGGATAAGATTAAGGTTTGCTTTTTCAAGAACCGATTCAGGATTCATTTCCAATGTAATATCCCGGAACTGTTTACTGATTATAGCATCATTTCCGAGGTTAATCACCAGTTTGTTACCACTTAAGGCCGATATCTGATCTTCGGCAAGGATATTTGAGCCGAGAGCTGACGGCGCTGCCCATTTTACAGAATCATATCTGAAATTATTCTGACTGAAAGTCCTTATTAGAACCGATAAAGTCACCAGTAAAAATATTGAAATAACGAGCCAGTACTGTTTTAAAAATTTCATAGATCTTTCTTATAATTTAATATTTTACTGACATCCGCCGTCAAGTTTTTTTGCAGAAAATTTTTTCGAATCCAGGAACCTGATTTTAAGGCTGTCGGGAAGACTGTTAAGTTCGGTAAACATATCTCCGGCCCGTCTCCTTATTTCAAACAATGCATTTTCTCTTGCCGTGATCCTGTCACCTGTGAACTTCGTTTCAATGATTGTCCTGATCCATTCCGACACTCCGCCAGCCATCACAAAACTGTTATTATATCCGAGCCCCCGGGCATAAACAAGTGCATAATCCGGCTCAATGTTACCATTTGAATAAAAAATATTCCTGATGTTTTTATTGTTGAGATAGATTTCCGGATCTTTCTTTATAAATTCGTTGTAGGGGATATTAACAGCTCCCGGAATAGTCTGTTTTCTGAATTCTTCAGGCGATCTCAGATCTATCAGTTGAATCGTGCTGTCTTCCTTTACAATAAATTCTGCAACCTGATCAACGGTAAAAGAAACATCTGTATTCAAAACATCTGTAAGGAGTTTTTCAGGCTTTACGGTAAAAGACCGGTTTGCCGAAATCGGTAATAATGCCAGAAGGAGACTAAGCAGAAGGAGCAATGTGGAGAATTTTTTCCTTATATCCATAGCATATCATTATAAGTCGTTTGTAATTTCCGGCCTTGCAAATTTTTTTTCAGCTAATTCAGCAATCCAGAACATAATTGCTGCTGCGGCTACCATAATAAGAGTAAAGAGACCAGGGGAGAGACCCAATGATTCATTAATCTTAACCGGTCCCTTGTATTGAGCAGTAGCTATGCCCTCAATAAGAGGATAAGTTTCAGTAAAGATAAATGCGCCTGCAAATCCCCCTGCGACAAATACCATAGCATCTACTTTACCGATTGACAGAGCGCTCAGGCCGGTTCCGGGACAAAATCCGCCCATTATAAAACCAGCGCCCATTATTACACCTCCTGCAATAGATGCAGTTACATAATACTCATTGACATATACCTGATTTAAATTAAGTAATCCCAGGTAATTCAGGAACTGTGATCCGATCAAAGCAACTATTGCAGCTGTGAAAAAAACTTTAAGTACAGTAGTGTCATATCCGTAAAACATCCCTGCCAGTTTACGGCTCGAAGAAAAACCGGCCTGTTCAAGAGCAAATCCAAAACCTGTCCCGATCAGAAAAGCAGTTAACATATTGAGCCATTCAGGAAATGCATAATATGATGAAAGTGGTGCCATAATTCCAGTTTTTAATCTTTAAGTCTTTTACTTTTTAACTTTTTTAACCCGCCCCCCTAACCTCTCCCACGAAGAGAACTTTATGTAAGTCATTATGCCATTGAGCCGTTAAACCGTTGAGCCTTTGCGCCGTTGATTATATCCAGTTCTTTCTGAAAAACCATGCAAAAGCATAAGCAGATCCGAATATGGCAATCATGGTTACAAATCCTGCCAGAGAGAGAACAGCCATGCCGGATAATGCGGCTCCGCTTGTGCATCCTCTTGCCAGCTGACCTCCGTAGACAAATAATACTCCACCGAGAAATGCAAAAATCAATCTTCGGGTAACAGATATCTTCGGAGATTTTTCAACTTTTAGTTTTAACCTTCCTGAAACAGCGCCGGAAATAAAACCCCCGGCAACTATCCCGAATATCTCAAGTGTGAGCCAGTTAGTCAAAGGTTTCCTGCCGTCTTCAAAGTATTTTGAGTAGTACATTGAATTTTCGACATGAGGACGATTGACAGCGCCAACCATTGAAACCACGCAATATTTAATCCCGCCGCTTGCTCCCAAACCCCGGCCTGAAACAAACATTGCCAGAAGCAACACTATCCCGAGCAGTGTGCCTGCCATGTAAGGGTTCATATATCTTTTTTTCATTTTATAAAATTCTGTTAATAAGGATTCTTACCGAAAGCAAAAATAATGAAGAAAAGGTTGAAATCGTCTCCCGCGTTAAAAAAGAAGAATTGATTTTTTACCCCGGTCAGTTGCTTTATGCAGAATCAGATGGTAATTATGTTGTTTTTTATCTGAGAGAAGAACAATGAGGCAGTTCCTTATGCCTGTGTCTCTTTATTAAGGACTGCAGATGAGACCCTGGTAAACAGGACATTTAAGTAATAGCAAGTCATCTCATTGTAGGGGATGCTATCGATGTGGTAAAGAAATCCGGTTTTTTACATTCAGATCAGGATATTTAAATAAATTGCAAAAGGAATACTAAAATTAACGCGTTGTGCGGTTGAAATCTTAATATATTGAAATTAAATTATTTATCCCAATAAAGCTTTCATGAACTCACTCCCTTATTTGCCCCTTTCAATCACACGTACTCACCCCCTTGCGTCCCCCTCTCTGCTCGCGCAAAGAGGGGGAAGGTTTTGTAGTATAATTCAATAGAGGAGGGATGAGTACATGCAGCAAGAGAAGATGGTTAACTGCACAACACTTTAAAATTATTAATATGAAATTCAGAATTTTTCTTACTGTTGTTTTAATGATCTTTGCTTTTCAGAATTGCCAAAACAATTCTGCCCCGTCTTCGTCAAAAGATATTAAGGGAATTTTTGTCGATTTTACTGAAACTGAAAAAGTCAAAAAACGTATCCTGAGAAAGGATCAGTTCTTTTTACCAGCTTACACTGAATTAATCAATAAAGCAGAACTGGCCATGACCCAGGGTCCGTTCAGCGTTGTCGATAAAAAGAGAATACCACCCAGTGGAGACAAACATGATTATTTGAGCATGGGTCCTTACTGGTGGCCGGATCCTTCTAAAGCCGACGGTTTACCTTACATCAGAAAGGATGGGGAAGTGAACCCTGAGACCAGGGGCGAGAATGTGGACACAGATACGAAAAATAAGATGGCTAATAATGTGGAAACCTTAACCTGGGCTTTCTACTTTTCCGGTGAGAAGAAATATGCCGAAAAGGCAATTCAATTATTGGAAACCTGGTTTGTAAATCCGGAAACAAAAATGAATCCAAATCTGAATTATGCTCAGAGTATACCGGGAAGGGTTGAAGGCCGTGGAATAGGGATTATTGACTTTTCCGGAATAAACAAAATAATTTCTCCTGTCCAGATTCTCGAGAAACAGGGCAATTTAACTGCCGAAACAAAAGAAAAGCTTTATGATTGGTTTGGACAATATCTCAACTGGCTGGTTACCAGTAATTACGGAAAAGACGAGGAAGATGAACTTAACAACCACGGTACATGGTTCGATGTGCAAACGGCTGGGATCTCATTGTTGTTAGGCAATGCTGAGATGGCCAGAACAATACTGGAAAACGTAAAAACTAAACGTATCGGGACCCAGATTGAGCCAGATGGCAGTCAGCCACTTGAAATTGCCCGTACAAGATCCCTGTCGTACAGTTCCATGAATTTAAGAGGATTTATCCATCTGGCCAATATGGCCCAGACTATTGGAGTGAATTTATGGAATTTTGAAACGTCCGATGGACGCAGTATCCGGAAAGGATTGGATTTTTTATTACCCTATGTTCAGGGTAAAAAGAAATGGGAACATCAGCAAATTACCAACCCGGAGGAAGCTTTGGAGGGACTAAAGCTTAATTATCTCATAAGTGCAGTAAAAACCGGAGATAAAAAGTATCTGGAAATAGCTCAATTAATGTCGGGACCAGTAACTGAACTTGAAATATTGTTGTACCCTTCATTTGAAATTAAATGAACGGGTGATAAATATTTTTTGCTGGCCAACGATGATAAGGAAGAGAGACATTTGCACTATATATCCCTATTTATAATCTTTCATCCTTGATTTTGCCTCAATGCACCAGAATAATTCACTGATGAAACCTGCTGTTGTCTTGGTAAAAGCCTGTTTATTGGTTGGATTCCCATTCTCATCAAATGT
>Ga0113563_10000403_pt1 | contig 20442 bp, 12 predicted proteins | sample Mud3Dept3metaG_FD_80117 | JGI IMG/M metagenome (GOLD analysis project Ga0113563, IMG submission 80117) | Freshwater wetland microbial communities from Ohio, USA, analyzing the effect of biotic and abiotic controls - Mud 3 Core 4 Depth 3... | ecosystem: Environmental > Aquatic > Freshwater >... | reverse complement strand
AGCGTTGATTGCATAAATAAAAGTACCCATCATCGGGAAAATACTTGCTGCCGTATAAATTATATTGTCTTTTATTACAATACCACCTCTGGCAGGCCACATTGAGATAAGCCTTTTATTGCCAAGAAGCTTGTTTGATCCGGGTGCCAGGAGTATTTTCCAGGTAAGCAATCCATTTTCTGCATTCAGGCAATAACAATAGCCGTCGTCGCTTGTAAAATAAATCTTTCCCTTATTTGCTGCAAGGGGCAATCTGATGGGTCCATCGGCATAATAATGCCATAACTCCTTCCCTGAATTAATATCCAGTGCAACTACCTTGTCCTGGTCATTGAAACCAAAAAAGATTTTATTTCCGGCGACAATTGGTTCAAATATTCTGTCAAACTGCATCAGGTTCTGATTGAGAGGATCATCCCATACCGGAATTCTTGGGGGATACTTGATCTCCCATTGCAGATACAGTTTATCAGCCAGCTGTTCAGGTGTTGAGGCCGATCTGTTATAGTCATAGCGCCACATAGGCCAGTCATAATATTGTGCCTGTGAAGCAATAGAAAAAAGCAAAATAAAAAATGTTGCAATTTTTTTCATAATAATCAATTTTCAGTAATATACCTAAAATCAATGAGGGTCTCGAATGAAATACTCCTTCTGATAGAACAGTTAAATCAAAAATAGTTATAGAATAATAGCTGCACAAAAATGTTGTTCATAAAACTTTCTTCAAATATAAAATATAAAATCTGTCTCTTAATTAATTTACTTTCAAACAACTATCAGCATATAAAATTCTATGACCTTATCTCCACTTTAAAGATGCATAATGTAGGGAAAAATAGTTAAATTAATATTAGAATCTGCCAGAAATTCTTTATTTTTTTATAATTTGGTACCAAACAGATAGAAATTAAATATGAAAAAAATAATACATAACACTTTGGCAATCACTATTTTGCTGTTGTCATCGACAAGTATCTATTCTCAGACCTGGGAGGAAATGACAAAAAAAGAGTTTCGGGCAATTATAGTGGTGACTGGTATGAAATTAAACGAAGATCCTGCGAACTATGGTAAGGATCTTTCGGTAGCTGAAGGTGCCAGTGTAAAAGTTTCTGCAAGCAATGGTCAGATCTGGGGAAAAAAGACCACACTTTTTTCCAGACAGGGGCAGGGTAATGAAGAGACCTTTTTTACTGCTGACTTCCCGGTGATTCTGGATTCAACTTATAACATTTCGATGACTTTCAAGAATGGAACTGTAATAGAGATTGATGATTTTTGTCTGCCCTCCGCCTGGAAAACACATTTCTTTTCTCATGCGACTAACGGAACTGTTTCCCCCACTTCCGTCCTCAGAAAGAAAATGGATGAACAAACAAAGTTATGGTGTTATATCTATGGCGTTTTCCCATTGAGTAACTATAAATTATTAGGAGGGACCCAGGTGAAATAACCTTGTCCGGTTAATGATTCTGTAAAGAAAGTTAAATACAAAAGAACATACTCATGAGTAAATATTATAATCGCAGGAAATTCATTAAACTTTCCACATCTGCAGCCGCAGGGAGTGTCGCCATTTTATCAGGTCTTAATTTCGGATGCAATATCATTAAGCCGTCATCAGAAGTATTTGTCTGGGGTGCTCCCGGGGGAAATGTCCCGGCATCTCCTGACTATGAGGTAACATTGAGAAGAGGAGGAAAGATATGGAAGCTGTTCACATATTATTCATTCAACAAGCCGGTAGATAAAATTGTTGATCATGATAAGGAGGGTAACTATATAAAACTCAGGTTTCTGGCTTTAAATTCAAATCCGTACCGACGACCTGAGGAATTTACAGATACCTTTGCCCATTCGTGGGCTTATTTCGATTTTGCGGGTGGTCCGGTAGATGTTGAGGTTAAAATCCTTAAGGCATTTAACGGTCTTACCCTGCCCCTGAAAAGTTGTGGCATTTTTCCTTCTGCATTTGGAATAAATTATCAGATTATTGGTGATAATGTTGTAAGTTTTACCCTCGATAAACCTGTTAAGATTGCAATAGTCCCTAATTATCTTCAGGCTTTGGATAAGCTCGAAAACACTGAACCGAAGCAGGCCTTTGAAGGTTATCGTAATCCCCTCTTCCTGTTTGTACGCACTCCGGAAGATAATGTTCCTTCAAAAAATGCACCAGGCACCCTTGTAATAAATCCCGGTCAGTCTTATGGCGTTGATGAATTTTCGAAAGCAGAGACAATTTATTTTATATCCGGGGTTCACGACTATTCACGATATAATCCTGATGATCGTAATCATTACATAGATCTGAAAACAGGTCAGACGGTATATCTGGCCGGTGGAGCTTTTGTGTATGGAATATTCAGTTCAGGTATCAAAAGTCCGATAAGCGATATGCCTGTTATCTGCGGAAGAGGAACTTTTTCAGGCGACAGGCAACCATGGACAGGATTGCCCGGTTATTTCACGCTTGAAAGAAATGTCAGAATGGATGGGATTCACATCACGGACCCTCATAATCACATTAGTCATTCCATTGCTCCCGTGAAAGATGTAGCTGTTGTAGGTGCCTGGCATGGTAATACAGATGGAATCGGAAGGGATGTAATGATTCCGGATCATTTCGATGGCTGGCATGCTGACGAATGTTTCGTCATGGCTGCTGATACAAATCTTTCGGTAGGCGGCAGCGGCAGGGTAAGAAACCATACTATCTGGCAGCTTAATAATGCTGAACCTCTTTGGTTAAAAAGAACCTCGGGAAGTATTGTTGACGGAATGAATGTTATCGCGTATAACAAATGGGGTACAAGCATGAGTCAGAATCCGGGTCAGGTGGTTAATTTAAATATTGACGAAAGAAGAGGTCCTAATAAGGATATAATTGTAAGAAATGTTCTGGTTGAAGCTCCGTTTGTTTCGCGATTTTTATTGATGGCTTCTGTATATAAAGGAGAAAAGCTGGCTTTTGATAACGTTCTTTTTGAGAATATTACCTTAAAAACACCTTATATACATTTTAAGTCTCTTATTGGATTACAAAATGAAACGAGTCCGGGATTTGGAAAAGTTGTTTTCCGTAACCTGGTAATAAACGGAATCAAAGTCACTGCATGGAATTATAACGATTACTTTGAATTATTAAAAGGAGTAAGTGTAGGAAAAGAGATCTTATTTGAATAGTTTAAGTTTAGCATAATTTCTTTATATTACCGGGATAAGCTATAAACCGTGTTATTTTTAAAATAATGAAACCTAGAAAATTAATTAATAAAAAACAAAATCTTTTAATATTAGTTATTATTTCAATATTTCCAGGATGCTTGTCATTCAACAAGACTGCTAATCCATCGGATAAGAATATCGAGATTTCATTTACTGATCAATGGGATACCAGCCGGGTTCTGGAAAATCCTGATAAAGGCTGGTATCATCATTTTCTCGATAACGGTATAAAGGTGTATGGAATAGCCAACGATTCAGTATTTGCCTCATTTCCGGGAATGGATCATCTTTATCTGAGGCTGGCCTGGAGTTTCCTCGAACCTCAGGAAGGAAAATTCGACTGGAATTATATCGATGAGGTGATCGAAAAATATGTACCCAAAGGTTATAAAATATCGTTCAGGATTACTTGCAGTGAAACCGGTATGTTTCCGGACGCAGTCGGGGAACAGGTAGACGGAGTTCAATATGCGACCCCCAGCTGGGTCGAAAAAGCCGGGGCAAAAGGTTTAGTTGCTGATATTGAAAGGAATATGAAGATTACTAAACATTGGATACCTGAATGGGGTGATCCTGTATTTCTTGAAAAGCTCGATCAGTTCCATAAAGCTTTTGCCAGCCGTTATGATAGTAAATCATGGATTAGTTATGTTGATATAGGCAGCATTGGGGACTGGGGTGAAGGGCATACTGCCAGATCGAAAACTGTTATGGCAACCATATCGGAAGCAAAAGCCCATATGGATATCTACCTGAAAAACTATAGGAATAGTCAAATTGTTGTAAACGATGATCTGCTTTATCATGAAAGAACGGTAAATGAGAGAGATGAGTTATATCAGTACGCTGTAAATAAGGGTATTACAATTCGTGATGACAGTCCGATGATTGCTAATTCCTTCAAGGAACAGATGTTGAAAACCTGGACTGTAAGAAGTCCTGAATTCTATGATTCATTGTATCTTAAAAAGCCCATTGTTATTGAATTTAAACAGCATGCATCAGTTAAACAGGCAGGTAACTGGCAGGGTAAAAACGGAGCAGACATAATTGAAAAATATGGCTATTCCGGAGCCGAAATAATGCGCAAAGTTATCGAAACAATGCATGGAACTTACATTGGTTACCATGGATATGCTGAAGAATGGCTGGCAGGAAATCCTGATCTGACAAAAGAACTGGCTAATCTTTGCGGTTACTGGTACTTCCCGGTTAAAGCCAATCTGCCGGAAAGAATTTCGAAAGGAATTAACAGGTTTACCATGGAATGGATAAACAAAGGTGTCGCTCCTGCTTACAATACATTCAGTCTCTTACTACGGTTTTCATCAACGGCCAATGAAAGTCACACTGATTTTTTGGTTGAAGATTCGGGTAATAAAAGCTGGGTGCCAGATTCAATAACAATGAATAAATACATTTTCCGAATACCTGAAAATATTGTAAAAGGGATTTATCTTGTTAAATTCAAACTCGTTGAATATTCGGAAGGAAATTATACACCTATAGATCTGGGGCTCAAAAAAACCAGTTTCGATTCCGAAGGATTTGTGGATCTGGTTTCAGTAGTAATCAACTAAGCTAACAAGACGGTTATTTAAATGATAAAATATTCAATTAAACTGTCTGAAGATGAACATAATGCTGATAGAGGTTGATTATAAAATTAAAAAACAGACAGAAAAATATGACTTGTCAACCAAATTGTTTTTTCCTTTCTGAACTCTGATATTATTCCCTTTCAATAATTTCAGGTTTGATCTGAATATTATTATATTTGATTTTAAAATAAACCTGGATTTTTATCACGCAAGTAAATTAAAAGCCATAAAACTGAATTTACTTCTATTAATTTGTAATCTTAAATTCCTATCTGATATGCAAAAAGAACTTATTCGTTTATTGTTTCTCAGGGATAAAATTACAGATATCTCTATAAGACTAATCTTACTGGTTATTTTTATGCTGATCCCTGTCTCTCAGGTGTTGGCTGAAAATCATCCTGGAATTTTAAACCTGATCTCAGATCCCGCCAGTATTACTGAAGAATTTCAACAAGGTACAGTTACTGGTACAGTAACCGACTTAAAAGGTGAACCTATAATCGGTGCAACAGTCGTTGTGAAGGGTACCACCATGGGTGCATTAACGGATGCTTCCGGTAATTTTACTATACCTAATGTCCCAAGCGATGCAATATTGTCCTTCTCCTTTATCGGTATGACGCCCCAGGAAATTCCATTGAACGGACAAACAAAGATGAATGTTGTACTTCAGGAAGCTGTCCAGGCTTTGGATGAGGTTGTTGTGGTCGGTTACGGCATGCAAAAGAAACAAAGCGTTGTCGGATCCATTACACAAACAACCGGTGACGATATATTAAAAAACGTCAGCGGCTCCGATCTGTCAAATGCTCTTTCAGGTAATATCCCTGGGGTGACAGTTATTCAAAATTCAGGTATCCCCGGGGGATTCGGACAAGAACAGGATGTAACACAAATATTTATACGCGGTCAGAAAACCTGGAATAATTCAGCTCCGCTGATTTTAGTAGATGGCATTGAACGGGATATGAGCCAGGTGGATCCATATACAATCGAATCAATATCTGTTTTAAAGGATGCTTCTTCAACTGCTGTCTTTGGTGTTAAAGGAGCTAATGGGGTTATCCTTGTCACAACCCAGCGAGGTAAGGAAGGTAAACCCAAAATGAGTTTTAATGGCACGATGAGTGCAAAAAGCGTTTCAAGGATACCCGAACAACTCGATTCATATGAAACACTCAAAATAAGGAATTATGTATTGGTAAATGAGCTCAGTATCTCACCAAGTAACTGGGATTATATGACTCCTGAATTATGGCTGGATTATTACAGAGATCAGACATATCCCGATTATCTGGTTAACACCAATTGGGTCAAGGAATCAACAAAAAGTTTTGCCATAGATCAGCAGGCCAATATGAGTGTCGCAGGAGGAACAAAAAATGTTAAATATTTCGGATCTTTTTCTTATTTACATGAAAACGATATACTGAGAATTAAGGACTATGGTCAGGGGTATGTTCCTAATTATGAATACAACCGTTTCAATTTCAGGAGTAACCTGGATTTTGACATTACTCCTACCACCAGGTTCAGTACAAGCCTTGCAGGATTTATGGGAGTGCAGCAAAGTCCTCCGAATGCGGGATCCTCAAATTATGCTTTATATGGGGCGCCTGTAGATGCTTACCCGATGATCTATTCTGATGGGACCTGGGGGGACTGGCAGGTGGATGAAAGATTTAAAAACCTCGTCGTTGAAGCCAACTTTAACGGATCGAGAACCAGAAAAACTTCACAGGTCAATACGGATTTTGAATTAAACCAGAAACTGGATTTTCTTACCAAAGGACTTGAAGCCAATGCAAAACTGTCGTACGACATTAATGCCAACACTGTTGGACCGAATATTAATGATGATGGCATACTCACAAAATATATTCCCAGTACAATAATGGAGGAAATTGCTCCCGGTATGACAGATGAACAGATAAAGGCTCTGGAAGAAAAATATACGATCTGGAATATGCCAAGAAATTATGTTGGATCAACAGGTTATGATTATGTTGATGAACCTAACATAAATACGACCGAGTCGGTACAAACTAATGTGTTCCGATCATTAAATTACCAGATCTCCCTAAAATACAGCCGGGAATTTGGCAAACATACTTTCGGCGGATTATTGTTAATGAGCCGTAACGAAAGGGCCACAGGATCAGAATTCGCAAGTTATCGCGAAGACTGGGTCGGCAGGGTCACCTATAACTATGACATGCGGTACCTGTTTGAATTCAACGGTGCTTACAATGGTTCGGAAAAATTTGCAAGAAAATACCGTTTCGGATTCTTTCCCTCAATGGCAGTCGGCTGGGTAGTTTCAAATGAACGCTTTTTTACCAAATATACTTCAATAGTAAATAACTTAAAATTACGGTTTTCAAATGGGAGAGTCGGAAGCGATGCAGGCGTTGCCCGATGGTTGTATACCGGCAGTTATAATGTAACCAGTTCAACATGGCAATTCGGGGCACCCTATGCTCAATCCAGTTATCCTATTATTAAGGAAGGAATTATACCTAATCCTGATATTCAGTGGGAAACATCCGATAAGACCGATTTTGGGATTGAAACAGGTTTTTTTAAGAACCTAATAACAATAAATTTCGATTATTTCTGGGAAAACAGGACAAATATTTTCATTTCAGGTACTGACAGGAGTGTTCCGGAATATTTTGGTGCCCCGGCAGTTTCGGCAAATCTTGGCCAGGTAAAAAATAAAGGGTGGGAACTGGAATCAGAATTTTCAAAGACTACCCCTGGCGGATTTAATTACTGGGCTGCACTTGCCTGGTCATTTGTTAAAGATGAAATAATCGAAAGAGCAGATCCTGAGTTAAGACCATCTTATCAAAAGCAGGCCGGATATGCAATAGGCCAGCCAAGAAATTCTCTAAATCAGGCTCTGATTAACTCATGGAATGATGTTTATACCGGAGTCTTGGGAGAAAGTAACGAAACTTTATTACCAGGGGATTTTCACCTGGTTGATTTCAACAGCGATGGAGTAGTTAATTCCGAGGATAATGCACCTTATGGGTTTACGAACAGACCCCAATATAGTTACACCCCAAGGATCGGGATGGAATATAAAGGACTAAGTGCCAGTCTGGTATTCTATGGAGTCTATAATGTTGAAGGAGAATCAAATTACGGACCCCTGACCACTCCATTCTGGAATTCCCGGTCAATCCTTTGGCCAGCCTCCAGGGATCTCTCCTGGTGCCCCGAATTGGGTATTACTACGAATGCCACCTACCCTGGGATGAGATTTGCAACTAAAGATAATTCCGGATCAATTTATCAGTCACGGGCAGCTTTCAGACTTCAGCATGCTGAAATAGCTTACATATTATCCTCTCAATTTGTGAAGAAAATGGGTATTTCGAACCTTCGTTTCCTGCTTAGTGGAGATAATCTCTTTCTGTTGTCTGATATGTTTGTTGATTTTGACGATACCGAAGAAAATAGAAATTATCCGAGACTAAAACGGTACAATTTCGGGGTAAGTTTTAATTTTTAATTAAATCAGGGATGATAAGATGAAGACAATTAATTATATAATGTTTTTTATTGCAGGTATTTTTCTTTTTGTATCCTGTGATAAGTATCTCGATAAGACGCCTGAAGCAGATGTAACTGATAATGACATATTTGGTAATTACGTGTCATTCCAGGGTGTTGAAGATGTAATGTACAAATATATAGTAGATTATAATTCAGAAACTCTTATTTCAACATGTAATCTGGGCCCGGATGTTAACAGGGCTGCCGGTGGGGCAACAAGCGCATATAACAGTGCCTATGGACTCTACTGGAAAGTAATTTATTATTCAGATTCTCAAGGCAACTTTAAGTTTGGTGAGGGTGACGATTATCGCGGACTTGGAATTTGGGCAGGTTCATGGCGAGGCATAAGGGTAGCCAATCTGGCTCTTAAAAATCTTCCTCTTCTGAAAGATGCCACTGAAGAGGAAAAAGATTTAATTGCCGGGCAGGCTTATTTCTTCAGAGCATGGTTTCACTGGGAGATTATTAAATCCTTTGGAGGGATGCCTTATGTCGATACCTTGTTTGCAGCAGATGCAGAGCTGAATCTACCCCGCCTGACTTTCCAGCAAACTGTGGAAAGGATTGTCGAGGACTTTGACAGGGCTGCTTCGCTTCTTCCTGAAGACTGGGATAAGACTGTTACAGGAGGCACACATGTTGGAGCAAATACCGGGAGGGCCACTAAAGGTGCAGCTCTGGCATTTAAAGCTAAAGCTTTGCTCTATGCAGGCAGTCCTTTGATGAATGCTTATTCGGGAGGTGCATATGAATTTAACAAAAGCTATATGGAAAGGTCGGCAGTAGCAGCATGGGAGGTTATCAAACTTGCTGATAAGGGTCTTTATGCCTTAATACCATTCAGCAACTATCGGGACATGTTCACTAAAAATGATGGGACCTGGCCGTGGACCACTGAGACCATTTTTCAGAAGGTGAAAAGTGAAGTCGGGCAGCAGCAATTTGCTAACAGGCATGGCAGAGTGTTTAGTCCTTCACGCTTTGGCGGAAATGCGAACCAGGAAACTGTTAACCAGATATTTGTTGACCGTTTTGAGATGGCTGATGGAACACGGTATAAACCTGAATATGACAATGACAATTCAAAACGATGGGACTTCAGGGATCCCAGGTTTAGGCAGAATATAATAGTCGACCGTGATAAATGGGGTCTGGCTGCCGCAACGGTTTTTCAATTGTATGTTGGAGGCAGGGATAAAGGGGCTTCGATTGGCATGTATGGCCCTTATGTAGTGAAAAAATTCTGGCCTCTCGGGGTGAATACATTTGATAAAGACTGGACTAATTATCGTTGGGTAACACCCCATATGCGTCTTGCAGATGTATATCTGATATATGCCGAAGCTGTCAATGAGGCATATGGCGCTGATGGGAAAGCACCAGATGCAAATCTTACTGCGGTGGATGCTGTCAATAAAATCCGTGAGAGAGCCGGAATGCCTGTTGTTACATCAGCTGCAACAGGTTACACCAGTTTCAGGGAACTTGTGCAGAACGAAAGATCTGTTGAGCTGTGCTTCGAGGGAAATTACTGGTTCGATCTCCGCAGGTGGTATCTTTCACATCTGGATGAAAATAAACAATCTGTTGACCTGGAATTTGATAAAGACTGGAAAACCTTTAAACGGGCTCCTATTATGACCAGGGTTTTCGACAATCCTAAACATTACTGGCTTCCGATTTACAGAGATCAAACCCAGCTCTATAAGGAATTTTATCAGAATCCGGGATGGTAAAACATAGTAAATAGTAATAATTAAGAAAAATTCAATAATGAAAAGACTATTTATAAAAATCATAGTCGCTGTTTTGAGTTTGAACTTACTCTTTCAGGTATCTTCCTTTGCTCAAAACGATCAACTTAAAGTTGTAGTTAATGATGAAAATGGCAATGCTGTTTCGGGAGCTGTGGTGACAGTCGGTGAAGGAGCAAAACCAATTGTAACTGATGAAAGAGGGGAATTTATTTTACAGGTAAGTGCCAAAACTCTTGTCTTAATAGAAGCTGAGGGTTTTGAATCAAAACAGGTTTATGCTTTCCCTCCCCCGCTGGGAATGGAAACTGTTGTATTGAAAAAAACACTTTATCAGATGGGAGAAAAGGATATCGTAAATGTGCCCTTTGGGGTGTTAAAAATGCGGCAGATTCCGGGAGCAGTGACGGTATTGGATCCTGATCAGATACTCAGATACGACCAGCAATCAGGTCTCTCCGGAGCTCTTAACGGAAGGGTTCCCGGATTGTTTGGTACAACAGATATAAGAGGTATTGGTGATGCATTAATTGTTGTTGATGGTGTACCCCGGTCATCTGCTGATCTTAATCTGCAGCAGATAGAACAAATAACAGTATTGAAAGATCTGTCTTCAGGCTTAATGTATGGCTCACAATCAGATAAGGGAGTAATACTTATAACTACCAAACATGGAGGACTGTTAAAGAAATTGATGCGTATTACGGCAGAAAATGGTTATAACCGGCCAATAAGCTACCCTCAATATCTTTCAGCCGCCGATTATATGACATTATTTAATGAAGCACTTTATAATGATGGATTAATTCCTAAATATACAACCGGGGAGATCCAGGCAACCAGAACAGGAACCGATCCCGTGCGTTATCCCGATGAAAGTTATTTTAATTCCACTTACTTGAAAGAGTGGAGTTCATTCGCAAATATTGTCGGAGAAGCAGGAGGAGGTAACGAAGTTGCAAAATATTATCTGAATTTAGGCTGGAAGCATAATAACAGTATCCTCAAACTCGGAGAAGGAGGAAAGGGAAAAGATGACAGGTTAAACATGAGGGGTAATGTTAATTACAAGTTAAATGATAATATAAGTATAAATTTTGACGGATCTGTAGTGATGAATCTGCAGCGACAACCACGATATCCCGTAAATGATTTCTGGCAGTTGTCATCTACGCTAAAACCAAATTATTCCCCGGTACTGATCCCGGCTGAACTTATGACTGATGAGGGCTTACTTGAAGCAGCTCAACTGATAGAAGGTAAGTATTTACTTGGTGGTACTTCAGAGTACCCTGAAAACATCTATGGAGAATTGACCAAAAGCGGATCCAACAATATTGTCACCAGGTTGTTGCAGATGAACACCGGACTGGATTTTGATCTTAACTTCATAACTCAGGGTCTGACAGGCAGTGCATATCTTTCATTTGATATGTTTAATGGATTTAATAGTGTCCTTCAGAACACATATGCTGTATACCGGCCGGTATATGAAGCAGATACCATATCCGAGTTTATTAAGTATGGTAATGACGTAAAACAAACTGACAAGGCAGTTACTGAAGCAAATTTTTATCGCAGGACCGGGATTTACGGGACACTGAATTATCACCGGATTTTCAGCGATGACCACGAAATAAATGCCACAGCTCTGGCATACCGCGATTCATATAGTACACAAGATATACTGAATCCGACTAAACACCTTCATTTCGGAATTCGCACCAATTATCTTTACCGGAATAAATATATTGCAGAATTGACAGGAGTAATAGCAGGATCAGGTAAGCTGCTGGAAAGCGTCCCCTATGCTCTTTCTCCCGGAATAGGATTGGGATGGATAATGACTGAAGAGGATTTCCTGAGAAATAATTCTCTCGTCGATTATTTAAAAGTGAGGGCAAACTGGGCTATAAATCATACTGATGAAGCAATAGATTATTTCCTCTATAGAAGTCAGGTCTATACCCAGGGTGCTAATTTTTACTATGGACAGGGTAATTATTACAACAGGGTGAGAAATTCCGTTACAGGAAACGCTGACTTATCCTGGGAAAAACATATGGAAATCAACCTGGGGTTTGAGTCACTGCTTCTTGACAATAAACTCGGTATTGAAGGCACATATTTCTATAGCAAATCATTTGATCTGCTTTCCCGCAGATCAAATTATCTTCCGGTATATTTTAGTGGTAATCCTTATGAAAATTATGGAAGTAATCAGACACAGGGGATTGAGATTGGTCTTAATTATACAGCATCTCTTGGTGAGATAGAAGTAAAACTGGGAAGTAATTTTATATATTCTGTACCAAAAGCTCTCAAACTGGATGAACTGAACTATAAAGAAACCTATCTTAAACATGAGGGAAAGCCCACAGATGCCATGTTTGGTTGGGTAGCCCTTGGTTTATTTAAAGATCTGCCGGAGATTAGTTCACATGCAGTTCAAACTTTTGGAATAGTCAAACCGGGAGATATAAAATATCAGGATCTGAATAACGATATGGTGATCGACGATAATGATCAGATGATGATCGGCAATTCACATTCCAGGTGCGCATATGGTTTTAATACAAATATAAAATATAAAGCCTTTGAACTATTTGCCCTGGCTACAGGTCAGTTTGGCGGGAATGTTATTTATAATAACAATTATTACTGGATTTCCGGAGATCTGAAATATTCAGAAGTGGTTTGGGACCGCTGGACACCTGAAACGGCTTCTACTGCTTCTTATCCGAGATTATCATATACTTCAAATGAAAATAATTTCAGGAACTCTACATTCTGGTTAGAAGATAAAAACTGGTGCACCCTGCATACTACCCAATTGACCTATACGCTACCAGGGAACATTATCGGAATAAATGATATCCGTATTTTCCTGAGGGGTAATAACCTGGTTACATTCTCAAAAATAAAAGATAAAATGAATCTGAATATTGGCAGCGCACCCAAGACAAGGGATTTATCTTTTGGATTAACTGCCACATTTTAATTAAAAACCAACCAAAATGAGAAAATATATTCATTTATTACTGGTTATATTAGGCATAAGTCTTTTTTCCTGTGAAAATTTTCTTGAACCTATCGCCGACACAAGGCTATCTGAAGAAGAGTTGTTAAAGGATCCTGCTTTTCTTGAAGGATTACTTTTATCTGCATACAATGCTTTACCTAATGATTATGATTTTGGTATAGATGTAGCTGCTGGTGACGCTGTTACAAATCTTCAGGGCTCACCTTATACCCTGATGTCTACAGGTGGGTGGAAATCTTCTTTTAACCCGATATCACAATGGGAAACTTCATTTAATCAGATATATAATATAAATCTGTTTCTTGAAAAATACGGATCGATTGTCTGGGCAAATGATCCCCGAATATCCCAGAGTGACAATGCCAAAAAGTCTGCGCTCCATTTAAAGCGTCTGAAAGGAGAAGCTTATGGACTCAGAGCCTGGTATGAATTTCAGCTTCTTCAGTATCATGCCGGCAAAGCTGCCGATGGCAGGCTTCTTGGATTTCCGATTATTAAAAAAGCTCTGAAAACAACAGATAACTGGAAACTCCCACGTAATACGTTTTCCGAATGTGTTAAACAAATAATGGACGACCTGGACACTGCAACCACTTATTTGCCTAAAGTATATGCTGACATCTCAGGCGACGGGATTTATAATGCCACAATGGGAGCCCGCTACGAAAACCGCATGAACGGAAATGCTGCAGGAGCATTGAAGTCAAGAGTAGCTCTGCTGGCAGCAAGTCCGTCATTTTCACAGGCAAGTAATGTAACATGGGAAGAAGCGGCAACAATTGCCGGCAGCCTTTGTAAAGAATTAGGCGGGTTGTATGCTGGTGGTATTGAATTTTATTCAGAAATCAGCAACAAAGAGATTATCTGGAACAGAGCACGCCGGCAGATTAGAAGCTGGGAAACAGATAATTTCCCGCCTTCACTGTTTGGAAAAGGAAGGACAAACCCATCCCAGTCCCTCATTGAAGCTTTCCCTATGAAAAATGGGTACCCTATTTCTCAATCAACAACACCTGCTTTTGATCCGTCAAAACCTTATGACAATCGTGATGCAAGATTGCTCAAATATATTATATGTAATGGTTCTTCTTTTAAAAGTGAAATAATCAATACATATATTGGTGCTGATATGAACGGGATAAACGCACTGGTAAGCTCTACACGTTCGGGTTACTACCTGAAAAAATTCATGAATGAAGGAGTAAATCTGGATCCACTGAATGTTGCAAATGCACCACACACTTACACATTGTTCCGTATGACTGAAGTCCTTTTAAACTTTGCTGAAGCTGCTAACGAAGCCTGGGGCCCTGATGCAGATCCTAATGGTTATGGATTCACTGCCAGAACAAAAATTGGAGATTTACGAAAACGTGCAGGAATTACGGCTGATACATATCTTGCATCTCTTGATAAAGATGGATTAAGAGACCTCATTCAGAATGAAAGACGGATTGAACTTTGTTTTGAAGGCTTCAGATTCTGGGATATCCGTCGGTTGAATAAAATATCCGATCTGAATGTTCCGGTATCAGGTGCTTATATAACTCAGGAAACAGGAACACCTACCTCATACAGATATGAAAACATTGAAGAAAGGAAATTTGATTCTTATATGATCTATGGGCCTGTTCCTTATAATGAGATTCTTAAGTACGATATTATTCAGAATGCAGGATGGTAGTCTAAACCTGAAAAGATACTAATATGAAAAAAGTAATTATTTATATTGTTGTAATAGTTGGAACAGTTGGATTGGCAGGATGTAAGGATCAGAAAATAGAGTTTCCTGACTATACCTTACAGGCAGTTTATTTCCCGATTCAACTCCCCTTACGCACCCTTTCACTTGGAGAAGACAGAATTGATAACTCCCTTGATAAAGAGTTAAAATTTGATATAGGAGTCTCTATCGGAGGTATGTACGAAAACTCAAAGGACTGGACTGTAGATTATGTTGTGGCTGATACTTTGACTAATAATGTGTATAATCAGGTTGGTGAGAAAATTCTTCCTCTTCCTTCAAATTATTACACCCTGAGTCCTGCAAATACTGCTGTTATACCAAAAGGATCATTCAGTGGAATGATCAGAGTTCAACTTACTAATCAGTTTCTTGATGATACTCTTGCTATATCCGGTCATTATGTTATCCCGCTCAGAATAACAGGAACCTCGGCTGACAGTGTTCTAAGAGGTTTCGCAGCTGTTAAAAATCCCGACATAAGAGTTGCTGATGACTGGGAAGCCGGTAAACTGCCCCGTGATTGGGTCATGTTTGGTATTAAGTATATCAATGCATATCACGGCAGTTATCTGCACCGAGGTATGGATATCCGCTATCAGGGTGGTGTCCCTGTTGATACTGCGATCTATCATAAAAGATTTGTTGAGAGGGATCAGATATGGGAAATGACAACAATAGCTAAAGCAAAAGTTGTAACCAATGGCATTGGAAATAATACAAGCACCACAGGAAAATATGCAATGGAACTGGAGTTCACGAATGTAACAGGATCTTCCGGGGCAATAGTCATAAAACCCAGGAAGGGTTCATTATATAGTGTTTCAGGTACTGGTCAGTATTTTGACAGAGCCTCAAGTGTCGAAGGATATATGGGATTGATTTTTCAGTCCATGCATCTTATTTATTCTTATACTGAAGGCGCTTATACACATCAGGTGAAAGACACCCTGATCTTCAGAGACCGGGGTATTAAATTTGAACAACTTTCCGTTGTTGTGACCAAACCATAGCTGAAAAAGTATATCTGTTAACTTAAAAAGCTAAGCAAACTACAGTTATTATTTTGTTCATTTACAACTATTTCTGATATTACAGGTTTTGGTTGACCTGGAATCTGATTATTTGAATTAGATTAAATTGTATAGAACACTAAGTATATTTGGAGGCTTATAAAAACCTTTTCAATATATAATATTTATGGAAAAATTATTCGGTAAAATAGCAAGGATCAGTGTCGTTGTCTTTGCCTTTGCAATCTTTTCTGCATCAGATGTTGTAGAAATTAAACCTCCCTGTCTTGATGAACCTGATAAGGTGCCTGAGGCAGTGATCCGCCGTCCTTCGTTTTGTGGAATTTGGGGTATATGGGGAGGTGAAAAGGTCAGTACGCAGGGACGTCCATGGTTTAAAGGTGTTGTTACTACTACAACCTGGGATGAAGTTGAACCGGAAAACGGACAATTCGATTGGGAAAGTTTTGACAATAAAGTCCGAACAATAACTGATAAGGGTTTGTATGTTATGCTTATGGTATATCACGCCTATCGTGCTCCTCAATGGATTTATGAAGCCGGAGTGTCAAAAGTTCATATAAACAATAGCACAACCACTGTTATTCATCCTTATTATTTTGATCCGGATTACAAGCCGCTTCTAAGCCGAATGATCCGGGAAACTGCCAGACATATTGCTAATTACCCTCCTGATATTAAGAAATATATCGTTGGAGTACAGTGTCCCACTGGCAAAAGTGGTGATCCTCAGCCTTATTCAGATGGAGAACCGGAGGAGAAAGAATTTGCTATTAATCGTCAGGGCCTTGAATGGATTGACTGGACAATTGGTATGATCCAGGTTTACCAGGATGCATATAAAGAGTTTCGTCCTCCCTTTTTTCTCCTTTTTAAAGGACCCAATCCTGATACAAATGACTGGCTCCTCAAAAATATTCCAGACTCCTGGCGGAAACCACATGCTATTGCTCAGGGATATCAGTTCAATAACGAGATTGATGTAATGAATGACCTATATCCATTGACTGCCCGTTATGAGAATGGAATTGTGATACGTACTCGCGGTGAACTTGACAGGACAGGAAGTACTACTAAGAATTGGTTTACAGCAGCACCGGTCTGGAATGTCTACTGGTCAGGGCTATGGAATCTAACTTATGGCCTTGATATTTGGTGCCAGCTTGTCGGAGCTCTTGAAGATGAACGACACGTCCCGTCTTTCACATTTTTTAGCGAATATGCCGGATACAAGGACGCTGCTGAAAGTCCCGGTGCATGGGTTGCCCTTCGTGATGGATTGGATTGTATGGACACAAAACGTTTTCCGGAGGAGCGCTATGGACCTGTTAATCCTATAAGATCAGGTCTGAGTGGTAATAAAGATCGGTATCGCCTTATAGCAGAAGCTTTTGCACCGTATGGAGCATCTCTTGACGATCCGGAAAACGTTGCCTTAAATAGTCTGGATGTAAGAGATCAAAGTGGCATTAATGACGTCTACTCCAATATCTGGACCGGCAATTATGGTATGTTTCTCGAACAAATTGAACCAAACGAGACAAGTCAGGGATACTGGCGTGTAGGTTCAAAGGATCAACGATATGGCAGATTTGCGCGTGGTTTTGATGTAAAAAATGGTAAAACTGCTATGTATTTCGACCTCGATGACCGGTTTTTCGAAAACAAAAAAACCGCTCATAGCATAAGTGTACGTGTTGTATATTTCGACAAAGGAAAGGGATCATGGTCACTTAGATATGATGCAGCTGGTAATCCCCAAAAGGTGGCAAGAACCGTGAAAAACACAAACACCAACCAATGGAAAGAGATTATTATTGATCTCAACGATGCCCTGCTTGAAAACCGTGGACCAAAAAAAACAGATCTTGCTTTGATATATAAAAAAGGTGAAGGAACAATTTTCCATATGATCGAATTGAAACGCAAAAATGAATAAGATGAATTTTACCGGTTACAATATCCGGGGATATTGGCTTTCAGCGGGAACTCTACTATTATGTGCATCAGGCTGCCAGGGTCCTGAAAAAGCCAAAGAAAAAATATCTCCAAACATTATACTTATTGTCTCTGATGATCAGGGATATAATGATCTGGGAGTTTACGGTTCAAGGGATATTATTTCACCTAACCTGGATCAACTCGCTAAGGATGGAATAAGATTCACTAATTTCTATGTGACTTGTTCTATCAGCACTCCTTCACGTTGCAGTATGCTCACAGGGAGATATCCTCAGCGAAATGGTACAACTGAGTTGTTTCGCGCTAACCGGGTTAATGACCATCATCAATATGACTCCATTGAATACAGCACTTCGTGGGAAAGAATCGGAGGAACGGATCTCAAGGAAATATTATTTCCGGAATTGCTTCAGGAAGCAGGATATGTTAATGGTATTTTTGGTAAATGGGACATGGGACAATTAAAAAGATATTTGCCTCTTCAGCGGGGATTTGACCGTTATTATGGATTAGCTAATACAGGAATAGATTACTATACTCATGAAAGGTATGGAATTCCTTCGATGTACAGGAATAATGAACCGACCACTGAAGATAAAGGCACTTATTGCACATACCTTTTTGAAAGGGAAGCTTTGCGATTTATTAATGAAAATAAAGACAAACCGTTTTTTCTTTATCTTCCGTTTAATGCACCACATTCAGCATCAAGCTGGGAGCCCAGGGAACCTGATGAACTCTTTGCTCCGCCTGAATATCTTGCCAAATATCCTGCAGGAACAACAGTAAAAGAAAAAGTAAGAAGAGGTTATATGGCAGCTATTACCTGCATGGATAACGCTATCGGGAATGTTCTGGGTTTAGTTGATAGTCTGGGGCTGGAAGAGAATACAATTGTAATTTTTTATTCTGATAATGGGGGTGGATCAGGATCTGACAATTTTCCTCTCTCGGGAGGGAAGGCGACAATGTGGGAAGGCGGTCTTCGTGTTCCATGCATTATCAAATGGCCCACCCGGATAAAAAAGGGACAGGTATTAGATAATTTTATAAGCACTCTCGAGATTTTTCCAACACTCCTTGCCGCAACAGGCATAGAGAAGCCTGCTTCACTTATTCTGGATGGTTTTAATATATTACCCTTGCTGACAGGAGAAAAAAATCTGGAAAGAAAAGAGATGTACTGGGAACTCAGAGGTGACCTTGCCGCACGTATTGAAGATCTGAAATGGATTAAATCAAAGAGAGTAAATGGATTATTTGACTTATCGGTTGATATTGGGGAAATGGATGACTTATCCAAAAAGAGGACTGGCGACTTTTCCATGATGCATGAAAAATTTAATAAATGGCAGACAGAAATGAAAAATGCTGAACCCAGAGGGCCTTATAAAGATTTTTAATTTATTGTTTTATCACCTCGATCATATGAAAGAATGAATTTTCTTTACTATCGTTGGTTAGTATCAGGTCTGCTCCTTTCGGACCTTTGCCAGCAAAGAGGCCATCATTAATAGCAACTATTATTTCTTTCCATCTTCCTGAATTGTTGTTTGAAACTTTTGAAGCTGTTTTTATCCTGCCTTTTTTGTTAATGTATTGAAGAGACCATCTACCCGTTCCTTTATCCAGGTAAATGATTCGCACTTTAACTTTATTGCCGGATTCTCTTGTAAAGAAATCTTTGTTCAGGACAAAATACATTCTGTTTTTTCCTCTTTCATAATCGAAACTACGGGCGAAACGACCATATGGTTCGTCTTTCGGTCCAATATTCCACCAGCCTGTGCTGGTTTGATTGGGATCTATCTGGTATAGAAAGACCTCATAGTTGCCTGCCAGGAGGTCATATCCGACATCATTCATTGCTTTTGACATTCTGTTAGTCATTGCTCCGCCTACCGCATGGTCAATATCACCTATCCTTGCTCCGAGCTTTTCATAATCTTTCGCGATTGCAAGGAAACGATCTTTATTTTCAGGAGTTGCTTTTCCGTATTTATCTTCCGGGAAACGATCCTTGTCTGCCGCATCCAGCACATCTTTCATAGCAGAAAAAGCCCCAATTGCATCTTTTGGATCTTTCTGACCGGCATATTTGGTGAAAAATTCCAATCCGGGGCGGTAGACAGGATTTTTAAGTACATTGCAATCCATGCGGAGTATGTCGAGTCCATAGTTAAGGCAGTACAGATTGAGCCAGTACATATTCTGAGAATGGTTTTCCCTGAACCAGCCATTGTTCGTCTCATCCATTTCGGAACGGAAACGGCGAAATTCTCCAGTTGAAGTACGCTTCCATAGCTGGTCCCTGAGAGCATTAAAGTAAGACTTTTCTCCATTGAACTGGTATATATGTCCCGGATGTCCGGATTTTTTCCAGACATCGGGTACCAATGTATCTAATATTCCCTCGTATTGCTGTTCATTACCTGAATTTATGAGCAGCCGGACTGGGGGTTTCATACTGCCATACATTTCTTTATAGATCTTCCATGCT
>Ga0113563_10000402_pt1 | contig 20463 bp, 15 predicted proteins | sample Mud3Dept3metaG_FD_80117 | JGI IMG/M metagenome (GOLD analysis project Ga0113563, IMG submission 80117) | Freshwater wetland microbial communities from Ohio, USA, analyzing the effect of biotic and abiotic controls - Mud 3 Core 4 Depth 3... | ecosystem: Environmental > Aquatic > Freshwater >... | reverse complement strand
CTACTGCTTCAGCTCACTGGCAGCGAAAGATCCATCAAGTACGCTCCGCGCAGCCAGGCCACCCTGGTGCGCAACCGCATCGGCTCGCCTCGGAAAGCCAGCGAGGAGATTGGCTTCACCGCCGGGATCGACTTGCGGGACGGGTTGCAGCGGCTGATCGATTGGCGCTCCTCGCACAAGGCGGAGGTGGCCGTCCGTCGAAGGTCGGTGGGGCTTCCCGCGTGAGCGACGACGTGAAAGTCAGTGTTCCGATCGCGCGCACCTCGCTTTTGGAGGACGAAATCCTCCGAGTGCTTGCGCCGTTGCGCAGCGGCTGGCTGGTGCAGGGCCCGCAGGTGCGAGAGTTCGAGCAGAAGTGGTCGGCATTCACGGGCGCTCCGCACTCGATCGCGGTCACATCGTGCACGACGGCGCTTCACCTTTCGTTGGCCGCGCTGGGCTTTGGTCCCGGCGACGAGGCGATCGTGCCCGCCTTCACGTGGGTCGCCACAGCTAATGTCGTGGAGCACCTTGGAGGAAAGGTTGTCTTCTGCGACATTGATCTTGGAACGTTCAATCTCGACGTCGCAGACGCGGCCAGGCGCATCACAACGCGCACGCGCGCCATTCTGCCCGTGCATTTGTTCGGGCTCGCGGCCGACATGGAAGCCGCGGACATCCTGGCGAAGCAGCACAGGCTGTGGGTGATAGAAGACGCAGCCTGCGGCTTTGGGACCCGCATCAAAGGTCGGCATGTCGGAACGATGGGCGATACAGGCTGCTTCAGCTTCCATCCGCGCAAGGCCATCACCACGGGCGAAGGCGGCATGATCACGACGGGCAGCGACGTGCTGGCCGCAAAGCTGCGCCGCCTGCGAGATCACGGCGCCGCCACCAGCGACCTTCAGCGGCACATGGGGCCGCGGCCTTACCTTCTGTCTGACCACCCCGATGCCGGCTACAACCAGCGCATGACAGATCTGCAGGGAGCGCTGGGATCCGCTCAGATGGATCGCGCCGCCGCAATCGTGGCCGAGCGCCAGAGGCTGGCGCGCATCTACGACGAGGCCTTTTCCGGTCTGGCTTGGCTGCGGACTCCACCACATGTTTCCGGCAGGGAGCACGGATACCAGAGCTATGCGTGCCTGTTCCAACCCGAGCCCATCAACGCTGCTTCCGTTTCACGCATCAACGCCGCGCGAAATGGCTTCATGGATGAGCTGTTGAAGGCGGGCATTTCGACGCGACCGGCGACCCATGCGGTACACATGCTCAGCTTCTATCGCGACAAATACGCGCTGGCGCCGGACGACTTTCCCGGCGCTCGCGCGGCCAACGATTGCAGCATCTCGCTACCTCTGTTTCACGGTATGACCGAGGCCGAGCAGGCTCATGTCATCGAACAGGTTCTTTTCTTCCAACCCTGATGTGCGGCATCGCTGGTCTCATTGACCTTTCCGGTCAGCCGGTCTCACCGGTCATCCTGAAGCGGATGACCGATGCGATCGCGCATCGGGGTCCGGACGGGGAAGGACAGTGGATCGAAGGGCCAGTGGGCCTTGGCCACCGGCGTCTGGCGATCATCGACCTTTCGCCGGCAGGGCAGCAGCCGATGATCAGCGCCGATCACCGCTACGTCATCTCCTACAACGGCGAGATCTACAACTACCGTGAACTGCGCGCCGAGTTGGAGGCTGCAGGCTACTGGTTCCGATCCAGAACCGATACCGAGGTCGCGCTGCATGCCTTGGCGCATTGGGGCACTGATGCCCTATTGCGGTTCAATGGCATGTTCGCCTTTGCCCTTTGGGATAGGAGGGAACAGCACCTTCTGCTCGCCCGCGACCGTTATGGCATCAAGCCGCTCTACTGGGCCCAGCAGGGTGCCCAGTTCGGTTTCGGCTCAGAGCAGAAGGCAATCATTTCCGTGCCCGGCTTCGAGCGCCGCATCGACAAAGCGGGCCTGGTCGAGTATTTCAGCTTCCAGAATTTTTTCACTAGCCGCACGCTGCTCGAGGGCGTGTCGATGCTACCTGCCGGCCACTATGCGGTGCTCGACCTCACTCAAAAGGATCCCGCCCTTGTGGCGAAGCGCTACTGGGATTTCCATTTCAAAGAACCCGCTGGCGCCGTCGACGCGCGGGAATACCGCGAGGAACTTGAGCGCCTGTTTCACCAGGCGGTGAACCGCCAGCTCGTATCCGACGTCGAGCTGGGGAGCTACCTGAGCGGTGGCATCGATTCCGGTGCGATCACCGCTATCGCCTCGCGCTCGTACCCGTACCTCAAATCCTTCACCTGCGGCTTCGACCTCAGCTCGGCCTCCGGCATAGAGCTGAGCTTCGACGAGCGAGTCAAGGCCGAGGCGATGTCTGCACGCTTCAAGACTGAACACTACGAGATGGTGCTCAAGGCTGGCGACATGGAGCGCGCCCTGCCTTCGCTCTCATGGCATTTGGAGGAACCCCGCGTCGGCCAGAGCTACCCGAACTTCTACGCGGCCAAGTTGGCCAGCAAGTTCGTAAAGGTAGTGCTGTCTGGCGCCGGCGGAGACGAAATCTTCGGCGGATACCCATGGCGGTACTACCGCGGGGCGGTATCGCGCGACTTCGATGATTACGTCGACCACTACTACGGCTTCTGGCAGCGTCTGGTGGACGACAAAGAACTACCTCGGTTGCTCGCGCCAGTTTGGGGAGACGTTCAGCAAGCCTCACCGCGCCAGACCTTCCGTGACGTGTTTCTGAACCACGACAATTGTCTTTCTCGCCCCGAGGACTACATCAACCACTCGCTGTACTTCGAGGCCAAGACCTTCCTGCACGGTCTGCTTGTCGTCGAGGACAAACTCAGCATGGCGCACGGCCTGGAGACGCGCGTGCCCTTCCTCGACAACGACCTCGTCGATTTCGCAATGCGTTGTCCGGTGCGGCTCAAGCTCAACAACCTGAGCGACGCGCTCCGCATGAACGAGAACGAGCCAGGGGACAAGCGCGGCAAGTACTTCCTCAAGACGAACGACGGCAAGCAGATCCTGCGCGATGCCATGCAGGCCACTATGCCCAAGAGCATTGCGGACGGTGCGAAGCAGGGCTTCTCGGCGCCTGACGCTTCGTGGTTCAAAGGAGAGAGCATCGACTACGTGCGCCGCACGCTGCTTGAGGGAAAGCCTCGCATCTACGAATTCCTCGATCGCGCCACTGCACAGGCCCTGGTCAACGAGCACCTGTCCGGCAAGCGCAACCGGCGCCTGTTCATCTGGTCGCTGCTGAACGTTGAGCACTGGCTCGCTGGATCGTTCGCGGCATGAGTGCGGTCTCGCGGGTCACCTTCGTCGGGAGCAAGCGCCTGGGGCTGCAGGTGCTGAAGTGCATGCACGGGCTTTCGCCCGACGTGCTCGCCGGCGTGATCACGCTCGACGATCGCGCCGATACGCGGAGCGTCTTCGCGGAGCTCGAAGGCTATTGCGCCGGCCAGGGCATCCACATGCAGGTCGCACGAGACCGGCGCGACGCCGAGGCCGCCATCTCCGCCCGCTCGCCTGACTTGTGCGTGGTCGTCGGCTGGTACTGGCTGATCAGTGCCGCAGTGCTTGCGGCGGTGCCGCGCGGGTTTATCGGCATCCACAACTCGGTCTTACCGCAATACCGCGGCGGCGCGCCCCTGGTGTGGCAGCTCATCCGGCGCGAACGGCACGTCGGCGCATCGTTGTTCTCGTTCACGCCGGGCATGGATGATGGCCCGATCTGGGCGCAGGCAATCGTGCCGGTGCAAGAGGACGACTACATCGGCGACGTCCTGGGAAAGCTCGAAGACGCGACGCTCGCCGCGTTTCGCGACTGTTATCCCCGCATCCTGGACGGTGCGGCTCGTCCGGTCGAGCAGGACCACGCCAAGGCCACCTATTGCGCGCAGCGCGTCCCCGAAGACGGCGCGATCGACTGGCGGGCGCCTGCTGTGCAGGTGGGTGCATTCATCCGCGCGCAGTCCGATCCCTATCCCGGGGCCTTCACGCAACTTGACGGACGCCGCCTCACCATCTGGCGGGCGGACGTCTTCAAGGGGGTCTATCACGGCACGCCCGGGCAGGTGGCGCGTGTCGAGGCGGAAGGGGTGTACGTGGTTTGCGGCGACAGCACGGCGCTGATAGTGCGCGAGGCGCAACTCGAGGGTCGGCGTGCGCCGGCGAACGAACTGATCCGCTCGCTCAGCGGGAGACTCGCATGAGCGCATCGGCGACCGGCTTCAGCATCGAGTTCCTCACGCAGGCCTGCGCGTCAGTCCGCACCGGAAGTGTGGACGTGGTCAGCGATCCGTGGTTCTCGGGACCGACCCACCTCGGATCGTGGCGCTCCTATCCCGAGCTCACCGCGGCCGAACTGGAGGAGGTGCGTGCGCGCATCGACCGCGCGACCCACATCTATATATCGCACGATCACTCGGATCATTTCGATCCGCGATTCCTGGCCGGCCTCTCGCGCAAGACGTTGCTGGTCGGCGATTTTCGCAATGCGCGCCTGCGCGAGGCACTGCATGCGCTGACGTCGCGCCACGAGCTTATATGCCTGCCTACCGGACGCGAGATTGAGCTCGCACCCGGCGTTCGCGCACAGATCCTGATGGAGCACCCGCCGTTCCGCACCAATTCGATGATGCTGATCACCAACGAGGTGGGCGCGGTGCTGAATGCCAACGACTGCGGACTCAACAGCGCGCAGCTCAGACAGGTCTCGCGTCGCCATCGAGTGCGCGTGTTCATGTCCACGCTCAATTATCTGGCCAACGGCTATCCCTTCCCGTACCTGCGGCGCGGCGATCCGGATCTCGATGTCAGGGTGGCCGAAGTGCGGCAGGCCATCTTGAGCAGCTTTCGCACCGCATTGGACATCCTAAAACCTACCCTTGCGGTGGCGTTCGCTGGCCCGATCACCTTTGCCGACTCGGTGAACTCCCACCTGAACGCCTATCGCGAAACGCTGGACTGGTCGCCGATGGTGGCGGTGCTCAACGAGCAGCATCGCGTGGTCTGGCCTTCGCTGCGTAGCAAGGTCGAGGTCGACCTGGACGAGGTGGCCTACCGCGAGGCGGAGCCGTGGAGTCAGTGGTTATCGCGCCGGCCGCCGTCGCCTACGGTGTCGGGACGGCTGGAACCGCCGGCGCGCGGCTTCGAGGCCGATCTGCAGCGGGCGGCACAGTCGTTCCTCGACCGCATAGTGCCGGCGATTGCCGACAGCAACCAGAAAGTCTCGCTACCGCTCATCCTGTCCACGGTGGCTCGTCTGGAGGATCTGGAGCAGGGTCCGCATCTCGATCGCCTGCGCATCGATCTCGCGGTGCCCGGCGGCCGCTTCGAACGCCTGCCGGCGGGCTCTCCGCCCGCCGCCCCTTATCTGCACATCGTCTCCACTCCCGAACTGGTGCGGGACTTCCTGCTCGGCCGCGTGACTCTAGACGATCTGCTGCTCTCGGCATGCGCACGCTTCTCGCGCGACCCGGACGCCTTCAACTCGACGCTGCACAACTTCCTCCGCTTCGGCCACGATACTGACTCCATGCAGGCGCTGATCGAGTGGTACCGGCGCAGCGGCCGCGGCGGCGGCACGATGGAGATCGTCGTGAACGGCACCAAGCGTCGCATTCCGCGCGTCTGCCCACATGAGGGCGAAAGCCTCAGCCAAGCCTGCGTCGAAAACGGCGTGCTGGTCTGCCCGCGGCACAAGTGGGCGTTCGAACTCGAGACGGGATACTGCATCGCCGGCGGCGATCCCGGCATCAACCTATACGCGCTCGCCTCCGAGGAAGAGTCGTGACCCCGACCGCCAACGAGCACTACGTCTCCGACCAGATTGACCCGATGTTCATCGCGGCCGCGCGCGACTGGCTGTATCCGCACCTGGTGCACGGACGCATCCTCAATGTCGGACTCGGCTATGGCACCTGGGACGAGCGCCTCTGCCGCGAGACCGGCAGCAAGGTCATCGGTCTGGACATCTCGAGCGAACTCGTCGAGCACCACCGTGCCAAATATCCACAGATCGAGTACTCGGCGGTCGACGTCTTCGGCTATCGGCCGCCACACGCGTTCGACACCATCGTCGCATCGCATCTGCTGGAGCACATCGACGACGCGATCGGACTGCTGCGACTGTTCGGACAGTGGCTGACGCCGCAGGGCCGTCTGCTGGTCGTGGTCCCCAACGCGCACTCGGTACATCGCATCATCGGTCGCAGGATGGGGTTGCTGCGCGAACTCACTGACCTGAACGAGGGCGACCGCATGCTCGGCCACGTGCGCGTCTACACGCCGGCCTTGCTGCGCAGCCACTTCCAAGAAGCGACACTCCAGGTGCGGGAGTTCTCGGGCGTGACCTTCAAGTCGCTTTCCAACCGCCAGTTAGCCGCGATGCCGCGCGAGTATGTCGAAGCCTGCTGCGCCCTGTCCACCGAGGTCGGGGACCTTGCGGGCCAACTTGCCGTGGTCGCATCGCGATGAGCGCCGGCTTCATCGACGAACTGTGCCGCGCATTCGAGTCGCCGCTGGCGGTCACCGGCAACTTCGCGGTGCGCAGCAATGCGTCAGCCGATTCGAACCAGCAGCAGACCAACAACGCCTTCTCCGAGAAATGGGCGAAGTATTCGCTCAGCAACGAGCAGGCCCGCATGCAGCAGTTCCAGCGCGACTCGTACTTGTACCTGTACGGATTCGCCTCGGAGGAGGCGCTACGCGAGGCCCTGCGGCCCTGCCGGGTGATCTTCGATGCTGGCTGCGGCCTCGGCTACAAGACGGCCTGGTTTGCACGGCTCGCGCCGCACGCGCTCGTCGTCGGCATGGACTTCTCGGATGCCGCCAAGCAGGCGGCGAATACCTATGCGGGCATTCCCAATCTGTTCTTCGTGCAGGGCGACATCGCCGTCAGCGGCCTGCGCACAGGCAGCGTGGACTACGTGAGCTGCGACCAGGTGATCATGCACACGCAGGATCCCGAAAAGACCTTCGCTGAGCTGGCCCGCATCACGCAGCCGGCCGGCGGTCAGCTGGCCTGCTACTTCTACGCCAAAAAGGCGCTGCCGCGCGAGCTGCTCGACGAGCACTTTCGTACCTTTTGCAAGGATGTGCCGCGAGAGCAGCTCTGGCAAATGGCCGAGCAGCTAGCGGAACTCGGCAGGCGGCTGACCACGCTGAATGTCCGCATCGAGTCGCCGGACATCCCGCTGCTGGGCATCAAGGGGGGCTCCTACGATATACAGCGCTTCCTCTACTGGAATTTCCTCAAGTGCTTCTGGAACGAGGAACTCGGGCCCGAGACTTCGACCGTCATCAACTTCGACTGGTACAGCCCCAGCAACGCGCGGCGGTTCAGCGAACATGAGGTGCGTGCGCTCGGTGCCGCCAACCTCATGGCCGCTGTTTTCTTCCATGCTGAGGAAGCGTGCTACTCGGCGCGTTTCGCACACGCATCCGATCGTTCCGCTGCGAACGCCTCATGAGGATCTTCATTGGGCCGATGGAGATAGCGGGACTTGGTGCGGGGTGGGCGAAGGGCCTCCGTGCCATTGGCCTGCCCGCCGATCTGGTATGCGCTTCCCGCCACCCGTTCGCCTATAGCGAAGATGCGCCTCGGGGGCTGGCGACGCGCGCCTGGGCGCGTCTGAGAAGCTGGCGCGTCGCACTGCCGCGCCGGCGTTACCTGACGAGGAGCCTAGCTCTCGCGTTGGAGCAGCTCGTTCGCTGGTGGGTGCTGGCCTGGGCAATGCGGCGTTACGACGCCTTCGTGTTCCTTTACGGCGAGACGATCACCAATACGCGCGCCGAACTGGCGCTGCTGCGCGCTGCTGGCAAGCGCGTGGTCGTGACATTCGTCGGTTCGGACGCACGGCCGGCATATATCGACGGCGGCCTGTTCCCAGCGGACCGCCCCTTCGACGCCCTGGCTGCGGCCCGTGCGGCCCGCCGTCAGCAGCGCAAAGTTGCTCGGCTGGAACGCGGCGCGAACGTCTGCATCAACGCGCCGGCCACAGCACACTTCCATCGTCGGCAGTTCGTCAACTGGTTCGCAATCGGCATTCCGCGCGACGTGCCATCGGAAGCGCCAGCGTCGCCGCGGACGACGCTTCGGCTGCTCCACTGCCCATCGCACCCGGTCCTCAAGGGCACCGAATCGATCCGCAGCATGGTCGAACGGCTGAACGCGCGTGGGCTGACAGTCGAGTTGGTCACCATCGAGGGCCGGCCAAATGCCGAAGTCTTGCAGGCGATGCGCGACTGTGATCTTGTGGTCGACCAGTTATACAGCGACACTCCAATGGCCGGTTTCGCGACCGAAGGCGCGAGCCTGGGCCGCGCTGTGCTGGTGGGCGGTTACCGCGCCACGGCCATCGCGCGCGACCTCGCCGGTTTGCCTGCACCTCCGACCTGTTTCGTGCCACCCGAGGACTTCGAGGCCGCGCTCGAACGCTTGGTTCGTGACCAAGCCGCGCGCGAATCGCTAGGTGCCGCGACGCGCGCCTTCGTCGCTCGACACTGGTCGCATACTGCGGTGGCGCAACGCCTTTCTCGCGTGCTACACGGAGAAGTGCCTGACGAGTGGTGGTGTGACCCGGCGCAAGTCGACTACCTCCACGGCGGTGGGCTGAGCGAGGCTGTGGCGCGTGAGCACGTGCGCTCACTGGTCGCCCGCTGCGGCGCCTCGGCGCTGCAACTCGATGACAAGCCCGGGCTGCGTCAAGCGTTCGTCGACTTTGCGCGAGGCGCCGTGGCTCACCCATGATCCGGGCACTGTGGCGCGATGGGGTCGTCTACGCGGCAGGCACCCTTCTGTCGCGCGGCGTCGCACTGCTGCTGCTGCCACTGGTAACCCGCGTTTTGTCGCCATCCGAGTACGGCGCGATGGATCTGATCGTGACTCTTGGCGTACTCGTCAATCTGCTGGTGCCGCTTGAGACCTCGCAGGCGTTAGCGCGATTTTGGAATGATCGCGCCGAGGGAGCACCGCGTCGCCGTCTGGCGGGCACGGCTTGGACCTTTACTCTCGCCAGTCACACGGCCTTCGCCGGGGCGTGCGCCCTTTTCGCAGTACCGATTGCGCTGGCCCTGCTCGGTGATGCCGGCTACGCGCCGGCCGTGCGTGCCGGCGGCTGCGCGATCGCGCTGAACGGCGCCTTTTACCTGCTACAGAACCAGTTCCGATGGGAACTGCGGCCGCGAGCCTATGCCGCCGTCAGTGTGGGCTACGCGCTGGCGAATCTGGTGTTCGTCGCAGTCTTCGCCTGGGGCCTTGGCGCCGGACTGGAGGGCGTGCTCTGGGCCCAAGCTGTCGCGGCGGCGGGAGCCTCGGCGCTCAGCCTCGGATGGCTGTGGCGCAGCCTCGCATGGGGCATCGTGCGTGACGAACTGGCAGCGATGCTGCGGTTCTCACTGCCGCTTGTGCCAGCCGGTATCGCGCTGTTCGCCAGCTTCTACGTCAATCGACTGATGCTCAATGCGCTGGCAACGTTGCATGACGTGGGCATGTTCGGAATCGCCAGCCGACTGGCCGGCGTGGCGACTCTGGTGCTGATAGGCGTTCAGGGGGCACTCACGCCCCTCGTTTACGCGCATCACCATGAGGCCGAGACGCCGGCGCGCCTGGCGCGGCTGCTCGAAGGCTTTAGCGCCGTGGCGCTGTTAGCCTGTCTCGCACTCGGTCTGTTCGGGGCGGAACTCGTGCTTCTGCTTGCAACGCCGGACTACGCCAAAGCGGCGCCGCTGATCGGCTGGTTAGCCGTAGCAGCGGTTCTGGCGCAACTGTATATCTTCGCGCCGGGCATCGCGATCGCGAGGAAGACACACTGGCAACTGGCCATCACCCTTGTCAGTGCATTCGCCGGTGTCTGCTTGAACGCGCTGCTGATCCCCCGCTGGGGCGTGTGGGGCGCGACACTGGCCACGCTGGTCGCTGGAGCGGTGTTCTTTGGCGCGTGGATGACAGTCAGCCAGAGGCTCTATCCGTTGCCGCTGCGTACGGGACCGCTGGCGGCCGCGGCAGCGCTGTTCGTGGTGCTCAGCCTGACCTCGCCGCAGATCGATTCAGGAATACCCCCAGGTGCGTTGCGCGGGCTAGTGAAGGCCGGTGAGCTGTTGCTCTTCACCTGGGCACTCGGCGCGCTTGGGCTAATCCGGCCGCGGGACTGGCGTCACGCCCTTGCGACCGCGAACTGACACCATGTCTCGAATCGCGCACAGCTGCGAACAACAGCTGAAAATCGCTGCCGATGCGAAGAAAATTCTGATCATCTCCTTCTCCAACATTTCCAGCGATCCACGGGTCATGCGCCAGGTGCGCTTGCTCGAATCCCGCTTCGAAGTCACTGTGGCCGGTTTCGGGCCAAAACCGGATGCGGATGTCGAGTTTTGCAGCATCCACCATGAGTCGACGCGATTGCCGACCAAGATGTGGTGGGCACTCAAGTTGTTGTTGGGGCTATCCGAAAGCTATTACTGGAATCGAGTCGAGGTCCAATCGGCGTTCGCAATGCTGCGGGGCCGGGAGTTTGATCTCGTGATCTCTAACGACATTGCCGCATTGCCACTCGCTATTCGTCTGGCACAGGAGGGCACAGTGCTGTTGGACGCTCATGAATACTCGCCGCGCGAATTTGACGACAAATGGGCGTGGCGTCTGCTATTCGGGCGTTATCACCATGAATTGTGCCAACGGTATCTGCCAAGGCTGGGGGGCATGGTCACGGTCTGCCAAGGCATCGCGGACGAGTATGCGCGAGAGTACGGTGTCGCTTCTGAGGTGGTTCATAACGCTCCCCCTCACCAGAAGCTTCGACCATCAAGGACAGCACACGGGCGCATCCGGATGGTTCACCACGGCGCGACCATCCGCTCCCGCCGGCTCGAAGGAATGATCGACGTGATGATGTACCTTGACGACCGCTTTACGCTCGATTTCATGCTGATGGAGAACGATCCGGGTTACCTGAAAGAACTGCGTGCTCGGGCCGCCTCGGACTCCCGCATCCGATTCTTGCAGCCTGTTCCCATGACCGAAATTTGCCAGGCGCTCAATGACTACGACATGGGAATATTTCTGCTTCCACCTGTCAATTTCAATTATGCGCACGCACTGCCCAATAAGTTCTTCGAGTTCATTCAAGCGCGTCTAGCAGTGGCAATCGGCCCGTCACGAGAGATGGCAAATATCACCAAGAAGTACGGTATCGGAGTGGTAGCCAAGTCGTTCAATCCGGCTGACCTTGGAGCGGCACTTAGCCGGATGTCTGAGGCCGATCTTGTTCGTTACAAACTGGCCGCAGATATCGCCGCCGAGTCGCTAAACGACAAGCCTGGCAGCCAAGTTCTGCTCCGAATGGTTGAACGCCAGCTGGCGCAATAGTGATGCCGCGCAGATGCTGTGTCCCCTGCGCTAGGCGCGATGCTGTACGAGCACCCCCATTTCTTAGCAAGAAGTACTGGACGAGATAAGAGCGCTATGCGACTCCCATCCCCCATGGCGCTCGATGGCACGTACTTGCGCGCGCTGAAGCGCCATAACCCTTTCGAAAAATGTGCGGCATAGCAGGCTACTGGGCTGCGTCCCCCGGCGGCAATGTACGTCCCGACTTGGACGGGGCACTCGCGCGCTTGGCGCATCGCGGGCCCAATGACCGCGGTATTGAGCGTCAGTGTGGACCGTGGGGCGAAATCGGTCTAGGCCATACGCGTCTTTCCATTATCGATCTCTCGTCGGGCGGCCATCAGCCTATGCGTTCGCGCGATGGCCGCTTTGCGCTCGTCTTCAATGGCGAGATCTACAACTACCGCGAGTTGCGCGCAGAGCTTTCGGCAGCCGGACACGAGTTCCTCAGCCAATCTGACACCGAGGTGTTGCTTACCGCATGGGCCCACTGGAGCGCCAGCTGCCTGACGCGTCTAGTCGGTATGTTCGCTTTCGTGATCATCGATCGTGCGAGCGGCACGCTTACATGTGTGCGCGACGCATTCGGTATCAAACCGGTGTTCATCTCGCGGCCTTCCTGGGGCTTCTGCTTCGCCTCGGAGCTGCCAGCAACGTCGGCGCTACGAGGAGAAGGCGCTGAACTCAACCTGCAGCGGACCTACGACTACCTCGTCTATGGCGACTACGATTCCTGCGAGAGCACTTTTGTCGAAGGCATCAGCCAGTTGGCGCCCGGCACGCTTCAGGTGCTGCACATGCACAGCGGCCAGCTAGATGCACCCGTGCGCTGGTGGACGCCACCCGTGCAGGAGTCGAACCGTTTGTCATTCGTCGATGTCGCAGAGCGGCTTCGTCATCTCTTTCTGGAAAACGTCCGACAGCACCTGCGCAGCGATGTGCCGTTGGGCGCGGCGCTGTCGGGCGGCATCGACTCTTCGGCCGTTGTCGGTGCAATGCGTCAAGTGGAACCGGATGCGCCGATCCATACCTTCAGTTTCATTGCCAAGGGCTCGCCTGTTTCCGAGGAGAAATGGGCCAATCTAGTGAACCGGCACGTTGGAGCCATCGCGCATAGCATTGAAGTGGAGCCGCACGAGCTTGCGCGCGACCTGGACGATATGATCCTGGCGCAGGGTGAGCCTTTCGGCAGTACAAGCATTTACGCGCAGTACCGAGTGTTCAAGCTCGCACGCGAGAATGGCATCACGGTTACTTTGGACGGGCAGGGAGCCGACGAACTACTCGCCGGATACCAGGGCTATCCTGGCGAGCGCGTCCACAGTCTGCTGGATAGCGGGGCGTTACTACCGGCGGCCTCATTCTTGTACAAGTGGGCGAAGTGGCCAGGACGATCGCTCACGTACGGGCTTAAGGCGTGCGTGGGCGAATTCGTCGGGGGGCCATGGTATTCAAAGCTGCGCGAGCTAGTGAGCGAGCGTGAACAACCAGATTGGTTGGACAACGGGCAGTTGACCGAGCGCGGCGTGCACCTAGCATTTCCGCGCCAGGTCCCAGATCCCTGCCCTCGTGGGCGCCGGCTCGCAGCCGAGCTCGCATTGTCAGCCACCCGGCGCGGGTTGCCTGGATTACTGCGCCATGCCGATCGCAACTCGATGCGCTTTTCCGTGGAAAGCCGCGTGCCGTTCCTTACGCCGCAGCTAGCCGAGTTCCTGCTGACGCTGCCCGAGGAATACCTAATCTCAGCAGGAGGCGAGACCAAACACATCTTTCGCGCCGCCATGCGCGGCATCGTGCCCGACGCCATACTCGACCGCCGCGACAAGATCGGGTTTGCCACGCCGGAGATTGATTGGCTTTCTTCTCTCGGCGGACAGGCGCGTGAATGGATCGGCGAGGCCGAGGGCATCGATTTCCTGAAACCGGCGCGCATGCTGCAGGAGTTCGACCGGATATTGGCCGGGCAGGTCCGCTTCACGTGGCAAGCGTGGCGTTGGATCAATTTTTGTCGCTGGCATACCCGCGTGTTTGAACCAATGAGCCGCCAACGGGCCGCGGCACCGGTTGAGCCGTGAAGTACGTGCACGCCGCCGTATCGATGAAGCCGTCCACGGGCGTGGTCCGTCAGATGGCCGACGAAGCAGAGGCCGCCGCCGCTTTGGGTCTCAGCTGGAAGGTTTGTCTGAGCCAAGGTTCTGATCTCGGTCAGATCTTGGCTTGGTGGCCCGCTCCGCTGCAGTATGCGCTGCTTCGCGTGCGCTTCTACGTCCGGCTGGCTCGGCTTGCACGACAGGGACACAAGATCATCCTGCGCTATTCGCCTGGAGACCCATTTCTGTTCATAGCCAGCTTCTTCTTGGGCCCTTACGTCACTGTGCACCATACCCGGGAAGAGGCGGAACTGGCCGCATCGCGCTTGCCCTACGCACGTTTGCAACTGCTACTTGAGCGCCGACTCGGCCGCCGCGTGGTTGACCGTGCACAAGCAATCATTTGCGTTACACCAGAAATCGCACGGCATGAGTCGGATCGCGTCCGCGCGCGGCCGGACCGGCGGGTTCTGATTTATCCAAACGGAATTCTCTATCCCAAGCGGCTCGACGAGCCAGCCGACCTAAGGGGAGAACGACCGGAAGTTATCTTCGCCGCCTCCTACTTCTTTCACTGGCATGGACTCGAAGCACTTCTCGACTCAATGGCCGACTCTGACGAAGATGGGCTCTTGCACCTCGTCGGGACGCTACCGGAGGCACTGCAACTCAGGGCCAAGACAGACCCGAGGGTACGAATTCACGGTCAACTCGGCTTGTCGACATTCAACCAACTAGTTGCACAATGCTGGGTTGGCCTGTCGTCGTTCGCGCTTTCTGGCAAAGGCATGACCGAGGCTTGCACTCTGAAGGTGAGGGATTATCTCCTCGCTGGGTTGCCTGTCTATGCCGGGCATCGCGACTCGGCGCTCTCCGAAGACTTTGAATATTTTCGCCAAGGGCCTGCCTTATGGAGCGACATCGTCGAATACTCTCGCGCTATGAGGGCGGTGCCACGGGCCACCATCGCCCTCGCTGCGCAGCCTTCGATCGACAAGAAAGTCCTGCTCGCACGACTTCATCGTTCATTGTCTTGAAATGGCGTCAAAGGTCGACACACAATTGCCACAGAGATATTTCTTAAGCGGCACTGCTGTGCCGAAACTCACCTGCCCAGCATTGGCGTAGGGCGAAGTTGATCGGACATGTGCGGAATTGCCGGCTTCCTCGCTGACGCGCGCTTCAATCAAACCCGATTGTTGCCTGTTGCACTAAGTATGGCCGACGCGATCCGCCATCGTGGGCCCGACGACAATGGTGTGTGGACCGATCCACACGCCAGAATCGCGCTGGCGCAGCGTCGCCTTTCCATCATCGATCTGTCGCCCGCCGGTCACCAGCCGATGGTGTCGGCCAGCGGTCGTTACGTCATCGTCTTCAACGGCGAGATCTACAACTTCTCCACACTTCGCGCCGAACTCGAGACCGCCGGTACAGCGCCCGCCTGGCGCGGCCACTCCGACACCGAGGTGCTGCTGGCGCTGATCGAGGCGCGCGGCGTGCGTGCCGCACTGCAGGCCGTGCGCGGCATGTTCGCGTTCGCGCTGTGGGATACGCACGAACGCACGCTGGTGCTGGCACGCGACCGGCTCGGAGAGAAGCCGCTGTACTACGGGCGTGTCGGCGGAAGCTTCGCCTTCGGCTCCGAACTCAAGGCGCTGCGCGCGCATCCCGAATGGAACGCACCCGTCGACCGCGGGGCGCTGGCCCTCTTCATGCGGCACAACTACGTGCCCGCGCCCTACACGATCCATGAGGGCATACGGAAGCTGCCGCCGGGACAGATGCTTACGCTGGCGTGGGGCACGAAGGAACCCGTGGTCGAGCCCTATTGGTCGGCGCGGGCGGCGGCGGAAGCAGGATTCCGCACGCCATCGAACCGGAGCCATGCGGCACTGACCGATGCACTGGACGCGCTGCTGCGCGACGCCGTTGCCGGGCAGATGGTGGCCGACGTTCCGCTTGGCGCGTTCCTGTCCGGAGGCATCGACAGCTCGGTCGTCGTAGCGCTGATGCAGGCGCAGAGCCCACGCCCGGTGAAGACGTTCACGATCGGCTTCACCGAGGAAGGCTACGACGAGGCGGTCCACGCCGCGGCCGTTGCGCGCCACCTGGGAACCGAGCACACCGAACTCTACGTCACGCCACGCGAGGCGATGGCCGTGATTCCCCGGCTGCCGTCGATCTACGACGAACCGTTCGCCGACTCCTCGCAGATCCCGACCTTCCTGGTGTCGCAACTCGCGCGCCAGCATGTGACCGTATCCCTATCGGGCGACGGTGGGGATGAGCTCCTCGGCGGCTACAACCGTTACCTGCTCGGAAAGGACCTGTGGCAGAAGCTGTCGCTTCTGCCGACTGGCGTGCGCACGGCCTTCGCGCGCATGGTCAAGGCGATTTCGCCGCGCACGTGGTCAGCGCTGATGAAGCCGCTCATGCCGCTCGCGCCGAGCCGCTACCGCGTCGGACTGCCTGGCGACAAGCTGCACAAGCTGGCGGATGTCGTGTCGCACGCCGATCTCGATTCCCTGTACCGGGACCTCGTGTCGCACTGGCGTTCGCCCGGCGAGATCGTCCTTGGCGGCGCCGAGTACCCGACGCTGCTGAGCCAGACTGGTGATCTGCCCATCGACGATCCTGTCGCACGCATGATGTTCCTCGATCTGGTCACCTACCTGCCGGACGACATCCTGGTGAAGGTCGACCGCGCGGCGATGGCAGTCAGCCTAGAGACTCGGGTACCGCTGCTGGATCACCGCGTCGTCGAGTTCGCGTGGCAGGTGCCGATGGCGTCCAAGGTGGACGCGCGCGGCACCAAACAGTTGCTGCGCAGCGTGCTCGACCGCTACGTGCCCGCGGCGCTGATCGACCGGCCGAAGATGGGATTCGGCGTCCCGATCGACAGCTGGCTGCGCGGGCCGCTGCGCGACTGGGCCGAAGCGCTGCTCGATCCCGCACGACTGAAGCGCGAGGGTTATCTCAATCCGCAGCCGATCCGCGCCAGTTGGGAGCAGCACCTTTCCGGCCAGCGCGACTGGCACTACCCGCTGTGGGACGTCCTGATGTTCCAGGCGTGGCTCGAGCACGTTGATGGCCGATAAGCCACGGCTGTTGTTCGTCGTCACCGAGGACTGGTACTTCGCCTCGCACCGCTTCGCCCTGGCGCGGGCGGCAAGGGACGCGGGTTTCGATGTCGCGCTCGCCACCCGAGTGAGCTCGTGGCGCCAGAGCATCGAGTCCGAGGGCATCCGCGTAATTCCACTGCAATATATGCGGCGCTCGAGTCGCCACCCATGGGTCGAACTGCAGGTGATCCGAGAACTGAGTTCGCTCTACCGCGACTGGAAACCCGATGTCGTCCACCACGTTGCCGCCAAGCCGGTGATTTATGGCGGGATAGCGGCACGCCGAGCCGGTGTGAAGGGTGTCGTGGCCGCACTTGCCGGGCTCGGTCACGCCTTTGCATCCGACCGCGCTTCGGCGCGCATGCAGCGCCCGGCCCTTCTCGTCGCCTATCGCGCGGCGCTGAAGCAGCGCAATGTCCGGCTGATCGTGCAGAACCCGGAAGATGAGCGCTTCGTGCTCGAGCAGGATCTCGTTCGACCGCAGGAGTTGCGGGTGATCCGCGGTTCAGGCGTGGATACGCAGGTGTTCCGTCCCCGCGCCGAACCCGACACCGTACCGACTTTCGTACTGGTGGCACGCATGCTGTGGGACAAGGGCGTCGGCGAGTTCGTCGAGGCCGCTCGACAGCTGCGACAACGGAATGTGCCGGCGCGGTTCATCCTCGTCGGCGAGGCCGACCAGGAGAACCCGGCCGCCATCTCACGCACAGAGTTGCGACGTTGGCACGCCGAAGGTCCTGTCGAGTGGTGGGGCCATCGCAGCGACATAGCGGAAGTGCTTGCCGGTGCGCACGTGGCGTGCCTGCCGTCCTATCGCGAAGGCTTGCCGAAGTCTCTGCTCGAAGCGGCCGCGTGCGGCCTACCGCTGATCGCGACCGATGTGCCGGGCTGCCGGGAGATCGCGGTGCACGAAGAGACCGCCCTCCTCGTTCCACCGCGCAACGTACCAGCCCTCGCGGAAGCGATGATGCGGCTGGCGAGTGATGCGGAACTTCGGCGGCGACTCGGCGCCGCGGGCCGGGAACGAGTCTGCGAATACTTCTCGACGGAGCGCATTACCGGACAGACGACTTCGCTGTACCGCGAACTCATCGACGCATGCGCATCGCCCTAACCGGCGCCGACGGTTTCGTCGGTCGCCACACCGTCGGTGCCGTGCGCGCGGCCGGGCATGAAGCGCTGCCTCTGGTCCGGCGGCTCGGGAGCGGCAGCGAGGCAGGGGCGCGGGCCGTCGGAGACATCGGTCCCGACACCGAGTGGACTTCCGTCATCGAAGGCTGCGATGCAGTGGTCCATCTGGCGGCCGCTGTCCATGAATCCGGACCGGAGAGCGCCGACCATGAGGCCCGCATGCGACGGGTCAATGTCGATGCAACAGCGCGACTGGCGCGCGAGGCCGCGCGTTGTGGTGTGCGACGCGTCGTGCTCGCGAGTTCCATCAAGGTGATGGGCGAGACCTCTTCGCGATCGTTCGTTGAATCCGATCCACCGCGGCCGGTCGGTGCTTATGCGACCTCGAAGCGCGACGCGGAACTCGCTCTGTGGGAAACAACATCGGCGACGACCCTGGAAGGCGTCGTGCTGCGTCCGCCGCTGGTCTACGGGCCGGGCGTTGGCGCCAACTTCCGCGCACTGCTGGGCCTGTGCGATACGGCGTGGCCGCTGCCGCTGGCGGGGGCACGCGCGCTGCGGAGCCTGCTTTACGTCGGCAACCTGGCGGACGCGCTGGTGGTGACGGCAACCCGCCCCGAGGCCGCAGGCGACACATTCTTCGTCACTGATGACAACGACGTGTCGGTCGCCGATCTCGTGACTCGACTGCGGCAGGTATTCAGTCGGCCGAATCGGCTGCTAACTGCTCCGTTGGGAGTGCTGCGCTGGACGGCGCGACTCGCGGGCCGCGAAGATGCAATAGCACGGCTATTTGAACCATTGCGGGCGAGCCCGGCACACTTGCGTTCCCGACTTTCCTGGAAACCACCCTTCACCGTGGACGAGGGCCTCGCAAACACAGCGCGCTGGTTCGCAATGCAACGGTCGCAGCAACGCCCATGACTCCTGCGCATATCGCCGCGGCCGCCCTGGTTTGCGCTGTCGCCGCCTGGCTTGCACTCGCACTGCTGCTTCGCTCTGGCCTGGCGCAGCGCATTGCGCTCGACCGCGCAAATGCACGTTCGTTGCATCAGGGCGCCGTTCCCCGTGTCGGCGGCCTCGTTGTCATCGGGATCACCGTAGTCGTCGGGCTCCTCGCTGCAACCGGCTTGACCGTCGTGGCCGGCATGGCCGGCACGCTGATGCTGCTGGGCTGGGCGGACGACCGCTACGGCCTTCCGGTCAGCGTGCGTCTGACCGCGCACCTGATCTCCGCGTCCGCGATTTCGGTGTTGCTGCTGCCCGCCGCACCCGTGTGGGGGTGGCTGCTGCTCGCACTCGCGCTCGCGTGGGCAATGAATCTCTACAACTTCATGGACGGCGCCGACGGCTTGGCCGGCGGCATGGCGGTGTTCGGCTTTGGTGCCTACGCAGTGGCCGGATTTTCGGCCGACGTTTTCGGACTGGCGGTGCTGTCCGCCAGCGCGGCTGGAGCCGCCGTTGGCTTCCTGCCGCACAACCTTCCTCCGGCTCGCCTTTTCATGGGCGATGCCGGGTCGGTGCCGCTGGGGTTTTTGGCCGGTGTCCTAGGGGTCATCGGTTGGACCGCAGGAGCATGGCCCGCCTGGTTCCCGTTGCTCGTTTTCTCGCCCTTCGTCGTCGACGCCAGCGTCACCCTCCTGCGTCGAGGGCTGCGCGGTGAACGCGTCTGGCACGCCCACCGGGACCACCTCTACCAGCGCATGGTGCGCAGCGGACTCGGGCACGGCCGCACGGCCGTCCTCTGGTTCGGCGCCATGGTCGCCTCGGCCACCTCGGGGCTCGCGGCTTTGTCGTGGCCGAAGGGTGCCCAATTCGGGCTTCTGCTGGCATGGTTCGCGCTTTACGCTACGGTGATTGTCCTGACCTGGCGCCTGGGACCCCAACTCGAAACATGAATCGACCGATCGCACGCCTGCTGGCGACCCTGATGTCGCCGCGTTCGGCGCTGGTCCTGCTGTTCGATCTGGGTGCGGTCGCGGCGGCCTGGCTGCTGGCGTACGCACTGCGGTTCAACCTCGACGTACCGCACGAATACGCGATCGCAGCGCTACGGGCGCTCTTCTGGGTACTGCCGGTCTACGGCGTCGTCTTCTTGCTGTCGGGCCTGTACCGCGGTGTATGGCGTTTCGCGAGCCTGCCCGACATGCTGCGCATTGCCCGTGCCGTGGCGATGGGCGGTGCAGGTGTAGCGCTCGGCGCCTACCTGCTGCAGATAGAGGTTGCGCCGCCGCGCTCGGTGATCGTCCTCGCGCCGCTGTTGCTCGCACTGATCATGGGCGGTGCGCGCGCAGCCTACCGAGCCTGGCGGGAAGAACAGCACCGCAACCGCACGTCGGGCATTCGCAAGCCGGTGCTGCTGCTCGGTGCCGGCGCGGCGGCGGGTGCCTTGGTGCGAGAGCTGGGCGCATCGCCGGAGTGGACGCTTGCCGGACTGCTGGACGACGACGCCTCAACGCGCGGGCGGGAGATCATGGGCCACAAGGTGCTTGGCCCGCTCGACGAGTTGCCCACATGGGCAGACCGTCTGCAGGTCCGTCACGCCATCATCGCACTGCCCGATGCCAGCGCCGACGAACGTCAGCGAGCCGCCACCCTGTGCCTGCGCGCCGGAATCCGGGCGCTGACCGTGCCGGCGATGGCCGACCTGATCGGTGGCCGCGTGACGCTGGCAGCGGTGCGTCGCGTCGAACTCGAGGATCTGCTCGGACGCGAGCCGGTGTGGATCGAGGT
>Ga0113563_10000401_pt1 | contig 20495 bp, 13 predicted proteins | sample Mud3Dept3metaG_FD_80117 | JGI IMG/M metagenome (GOLD analysis project Ga0113563, IMG submission 80117) | Freshwater wetland microbial communities from Ohio, USA, analyzing the effect of biotic and abiotic controls - Mud 3 Core 4 Depth 3... | ecosystem: Environmental > Aquatic > Freshwater >... | reverse complement strand
CGAACTCGCCGACGTCATTCCAGACGCGGACAGGCGCGTCGTCGCGAATGCCGCGTGCCGCAGCGTCGCGATCGTTGATCAGCAGGAAGGGCTTGCCCCGATGCGTCTCCAGCAGGACCAGGTTGGTCGTGTTCATCGCATGCACGCTCCAGCGCGCGTGCCCGCCAGACAGCAGGAACGGATGATCGCCGCCCATCGGCGGCGCTTCCTTGTGAGCGGGCAGGTCTTCGCCGCCTTCGCGGAACCAGGGGTGGTCGATCAGGAACTGCGCGCGGCGCGTGAGCGTCGGGTAGGGATGACCGAGTTCGACATGATCGCGCAGCGGCGCGTGCGTTTCGCCCTCTGGGAACGGCGAGGCCTGGGCCGTGGCGAGGGCGAGAAATCCCCACTTCGCGTAGCGCGTGTAGCCCTGCTGGCGGAAGGTTTCGAGCGTCGTTCCCGCCGGCAGATTTCCGACCTCCACCGCATCGGCCACCATCTCGGCGACGGCGGATTCGTCGTCGGCGAAGACGCCGTCCAGTGTGAAGCGGCTCCAGAGGTCGTCGAGTCGGAACGCAGCTCCAAGACGGTCGCTGTAGTCTTCCACCCCGCGCGCCTTCGCACGCTCAGCCAGCTTCTTGCACAGCTCCGCCAGCACCTCCCACTCGCCGCGCGCCTCGCCGGCGGGCGGCACGGCCGCGTCCGACATCGTGAGCAGCATGGTCCACGGCGTCGGCATGTTGAGCGCGACCTTCTCGTGGTGCTGGGTCGCCGGCAGCACGATGTCGGCGTGGAGTGCCGTCTCCGACATGCGGTAGTCCATCGCCACGATCTTCGAGAGCTGCGGCCACAGCCGCTCGAGCAACACACCCTGTCCGCCGCGCGTGCGACGCAGTGTGTTGCCGCCGATCTCGAGCAACACCCGCGGCGGTCGGTCGGGAGGCGGGCTCGCCGACTGATTCCAGGCGCCGGACTCGAGTGCCTCCTTCCAGTACTCGTCGAATGAGCGAGTCATCGCCGGGTCGTTCCACTCCGGCCGGTTCCAGCGCTCCTTGAAGCCCGCGTGCCAGTACCAGAAGAAGGCGGGCGGCATCATCCCGCGCGCGGGGCCGACCAGACGCCAGAGCGCACGGTCGCCGAGCTCGCTGGTCAGCGTCGGATCCTGCGCGCGCAGGCCCCCGACCATCGCCCGGAAGCCGTCGTAGATCTCGCGCGCCCCGGCGCGCCCCGCTTTCGTTTTGGCCAGCGCGAGGCCGTGTCCGTCGAACAGCGAAGAGCACCAGCCGCCGACTCCCGTGCCCTTCTTTCCCCAGTTTCCCGTGAGGCCGAGCAGCAGCAGCATGGCGCGGGTCATCAGGTCGCCGTGGAAGTACTTTGCGACGCCGGCGCCGAGGATGATGTGGGTGCGACCGCGCGCGACCTTGCGCGCGAGCATGCGGATCGTGTCGGGATGCGCCTCGCACACGCGCGCGGCTAACTCGGGCGTGTAGTGCGCGTCGAGTTCGCGCCGAACCCGCGCGAGCAGCGGCTCGACGACGACGTGGCCGCCCGCGGCGAGTCGCACGTCGAGGCTGCCGGCGAGCAGCGGCTCGAAGTCGAGCCGCAGGCTGGCAGGATCGGCCGGCACCAGGCCCTTTTCGGGATGCCACTGGTAGAAGCGATCGGCGCGGCCGTCCGCGCGCAGCTGCGATTCGCGCAGGTACTCGCCGGTGTCGGTGCGGACGAGCAGCGAAAGGTCGGTCTGCTCGCTCGCGAAGCGCAGGTCGGCGAGCCCCTCGGCGAGCACCACCTGGCAGAACGCGAGTGCGAGCGCGCCGTCGGTGCCGTGCCGCACCGGGACGTGGTAGTCGACGTGAGAATGAGAGGGGCTGACGTCGGGAGAGATCAGCGCGACCGTCGCGCCCCTGTAGCGCGCCTCCACCATGTAGTGGAAGGCGGGGATCATCGTGTAGGCGGGATTCGAGTGCCAGATCAGCAACACGTCGGAGTGGAAGAAGTCGTCGATCGAGCTGGCGAACGTGAACTTGCCGAACACCGCCTGCTGGCCGGCCCAGAAGTCGTTGATCGTGGCGTCGACGTCGAGGACCGTGCCGCCGAGCGCGGCCATGAAGCGCGCCGCTGGGATCGTCGCCGCGATTTCGGGCGTGGCCTCGAGCACCACCGCCTCGGGACCGATCTCCGCGATCGCATCGAGGATGGCGTCGGCGGTCTCCGCGAGCGCCTCGTCCCACGAGATGCGTTCCCAGCGACCCTCGCCCCGCTCGCCCGCGCGGCGCAGCGGGTGCAGGATGCGGTCGGGTGAATCCATCTGCCGGCTCCACGCGAGACCCTTCTGGCAGATCATCGGATTCATGTCCGGCACGCCCGGCTCGATGGTCCCGAGCACCGCGGCCGCCTCTTCGAACACCACCTTGCCGTCCTTCGCAAACACATAGACGGGACAGTCGTTCGGGAAGCAGTTGACGCAGTGGGTGCCGAACGTGGCGCGGTCGAATTCCTGGCGCTGCCGGTAGCGATCCTCGGTCGTTCGAGCGTCGTTTGCCGCCGTCATCGCGCCTCCGTGGTCGATTCGCTCGCGCCCGATTCAGTCGCGCCGATCTGCGCCGGCTCGCGCGTGAAGGGCCCGAGCAGCGAGCGGAACTCGTACGCGATCAGCGTGTCGAGTAGCTCCGAGCGCCCGCCTGCGCGCACGCTCTCGAGTTCGCGGCGCAGGCGATCGAGCACGCCGTGTACGCGCGACCCGAAGAGCGACTCGAGATACGCGGGCGGGATGCGGGACCGGCTCTCGTCGATCGAGCGGTCGGCGCGCAGCGGATGCGGCGACAACGGCGGCACGTAGAAGACGTTCGGCTCCGTGCCGAACTCCGGATGCAGCGGCAGCGCCACCTGCCATTCGTGGACCAGCCGGTGGATCGGCCCCGTGGTGTCGTCGAGGAATCCCACGAAGGCGAGACGGCCGGGGCAGTTGCGCACGCAGGCCGGCGCCACGCCGCGCTCGAGCCGCGGCCAGCAGCCGATACAGTGCTGCGACACGTTCCGGACGTGGTTGAAATAGATCTTCTTGTACGGACAGGCCTTGATGCAGGCGCGTGCGCCGCGGCAGGCCTCTTCGTCGCGCACCACGATCCCGTCCTCGCGGCGCTTGCTCATCGCGGCGTTCGGGCAGGCCTCGACGCAGGCCGGCTTCGTGCAGTGATTGCACAGGCGCGGTAGGTAGAAGAAATAGGAGTTCGGGTACTCGCCGGCGCCCTGGTCCTCGTCCCAGTTGGGCCCCCACGCGGGCGCCCGTCCGTTCGCGCGCGGCTCGAGATGCACCGCTCGGCCGTGCCCACCGAAGAAGACGTCCTGCTGGTTGAAGCTCCAGCCGCCGCCGATCTCCTCGCGCGTGGGCTCGCGGCCGAGCACGAGGCGGCCGTCGCGGTAGCCCCCGCCCATCGTTTCCCAGTCGCGCGGCGCGCCGCGACCGGGTTGTGTGTTGACGGTGCACCACCATTGCTGTTCTTCGCCGGGCTCCCGCGTCCAGAGCATCTTGCACGCCACCGCGCAGCTCTGGCAGCCCATGCACTTGTTGAGGTCGAAGACCATCGCGACCTGCCGGCCAGGCGCGCGGCTCGCATCGGCGACGGGACTCATCGCGCGCCTCCCCGCGCGCTCGGCTGCGCGTCTTCTGCCACTGCTTCGCCGAGCGGAAGACTCGCAATGCGCTGGGCTTCATCGGCCGGAACCCCGAGCATCCGCAGCAGATGCTCGGCAATCAGATGATCGGCCGGCGCGCCCAGCACGCCGAGCAGCCTTCCCTGCATCGCGGCGACCATGGCGCCGCCGATCACGATCAGCGCCGAAGGCATGTCGCGTGGCGTGAAGCGGCCGCTCTCGATTCCGCGCAACAGGTCGCGCATCACGCGCTCGCCGAGCGCCGACTCGAGTTCGCGGACGTAGAGACCCGCGCGCACCGTGAACCAGGCCCACACCGGATCGTGATCCGCCATCCGTATCGTGTGCCGGATGCAGATCGCGAAGACCTCGGCGGGATCCGACACCGAAGCGACCAGGCGATCGAGCGAGGCGCCGTGCAGCTCGATCGCTTGCCCCACCAGCGTCCCGACCAGGTCTTCCTTCGACTTGAAGTGGTTGTAGAAGGAGCCGATGCCGACGTCGGCTGCGCTCGTGATGTCGGCGATCGTGGTGGCGTCGATTCCCTGGCGCGCGATCACCCGGCGTGCGGCTTCGATCAGCCGCTCACGCGTCCACATCTTCTGGCGCGCGGCGCGGGTCTGGGATGCTGCCCCCTCGAGCTGGCTTGCCATGGCCCGTCTCCTCCCGGTCGATGCGCGGGCAGGATGAATGAGGATTCAGATATGAAGATATGATCAGCGTCATATCGAAGGAGAATTCGCGGCGAGAGACGCGATCGAGATCGCCCTCCGACGAACGGAGTTTGAAGGACGACCGAGTGGGACTGCGCCGGGCCACCTGCCCGTGCAGCAACGCATGCTCGAGCCCGAGGCGACAGCGTGCCGCGGCATGGCTCGCGAGCGTCCGTCGATTCAAAAGAACTCTGTCATGGGTATGACGTCTGTCATGGTGCGCGTTTTCAGTGGTTGCAAAGATTCGCGTGACATCATGGGGACGACATCCCGGTGCGGGTTGCCGCGACCGAGTGGTGACGAGAGGCGGGGTGTCGAATCGGGAACCGTGCGCCTCGTAGGGCGCACCAGCTCCGGAGGAACGAATGAGCCGGGATGGGCGTGTCTCTCGTCGGGATTTCCTTCGACTGGCGGGAGCGGCCGGGCTCGGCACGGTCGCGCTGCCGGGGGATCTGTTCGCTGCCTACGACTTCGTCGCGCCGGTGGCCGTCGCGAACCCCCTCGCGGCATACCCGAATCGCGACTGGGAGCAGCAGTACCGCGACGTCTACGCGACGGACGGCTCGTTTCACTTCCTCTGTGCGCCGAACGACACCCACAACTGCCTGTTGCGCGCCTATACCAAGAACGGTGTCATCATTCGTGTCGAGCCGAGTTACGGCTACGGCAAGGCGAAGGATCTCGACGGCAACACGGCCTCCGCGCGCTGGGATCCCCGCGGCTGCCAGAAGGGCATCGCTCTCGGCAGGAGGATCTACGGCGACCGCCGCGTGAAGGGCGCGCGCGTGCGCCGCGGCTTCCGCCAGTGGGTGGAGCAGGGCTTTCCGCGCGGAGCAGACGGCCGCCCGCCCGTGAAGCTCTTCCGGCGCGGCGACGACGCCTGGGACAGCGTGCCCTTCGAGAAGGCGTTCGACTTGCACGCACGCGCGCTCATGAACATCGCGCAGACCTACTCGGGCGAGAAGGGGCGCGAGTTGCTGCGCGCGCAGGGCTACGACCCCGCGATGATCGAGGTGATGGAGGGAGCCGGGACACGGACTCTCAAGCACCGCGGCGGCATGCCGTTCCTGGGTCCCCTGCGAATCTACGGACTCGCGCGCTTCGCCAACACGCTGGGCCTGCTCGATGCGAAGATTCGCAACGTGCCGCCGGAGCAGGCGAAGGGCGGTACCAACTGGGATTCCTACTCGTGGCACACCGATCTACCGCCCGGCCATCCGATGGTGACCGGCGAGCAGACGGTGGAGTTCGACCTCTTCTCCGCCGAACGCTCGAAGCTGCTCATCGTCTGGGGCATGAACTGGATCACGACCAAGATGCCGGACGCCCACTGGCTGACCGAGGCGCGCCAGCGCGGCACCAAAATCGTCGTCGTCGCGGCCGAGTACAGCGCGACGTCCAGCAAGGGTGACGAGGTGATCGTGGTGCGGCCCGGCACGACGCCGGCGCTCGCACTCGGGCTCGCCCACGTGATCGTCAAGGAGAAGCTCTTCGACCGCGACTTCGTACGGCGCAACACGGATCTGCCGCTGCTGGTCCGGATGGACACACTCGCGCCGCTCACGGCCCGCGACCTGCGGGCCGACGCCGTGCCGGCTCCGCTCACAGAGATCGAACTGCTCGCGTCGGGTCAGAAACCGCCGCCGCCGACGGAGCAGGGCAAGCAATTCGTTTCGGGGGCGCTGCGCACGGAGTGGGGCGACTTCGTCGTCTGGGACCGCAAGGCGAAGGCGCCGGCTGTCGTGACGCGAGACGAGGTCGGGGAACGCTTCGACACCCGCGGTGTCGATCCGGCGCTCGACGGCACGTTCCAGGTGACGCTCGCGTCGGGCGAAGTGGTGGAAGTGCGCCCGGTCTTCGAACTGGTCCGCCAGTACCTGCTCGAGAACTTCGACCCGGCCACGACGTCGAGCATCACCTGGGCGCCCGAGAAGGCGATCGTGTCGCTGGCGCGCGACATCGCGAAGAACCCGGAACACGTGCTCTTCGCGCTCGGCATGGGCCCGAACCAGTTCTTCAACAACGACCTGAAGGACCGCACCGTCTTCCTGGTGGCGGCCCTCACCCGCAACATCGGCTTCCTCGGCGGCAATGTCGGATCCTACGCGGGGAACTACAAGATCTCGCTCTTCTCGGGCGTGCCGCTGTGGGCGGTGGAGGATCCGTTCGAGCTGGAGTTCGATCCGGAGGGACATCCGCACAAGCGCTACTGCGTGCGCTTCGAGTCCGCCCACTACTTCAACTACGGCGACGCGCCGCTGCGGGAAGGCAGCAAGCTCTTCACCGGCGCCAGCCACATGCCGAGTCCGACCAAGTCGATGTTCCTGTCGAACTCGAACTCGGTCCTCGGCAACATCAAGTGGCACTTCGACGTGGTGCACAACACGCTCCCAAAGGTCGAATGCATCGCGTTCTCGGATTGGTGGTGGACCGGTTCGTGCGAGTACTCGGATGTGGTCTACGGGGTGGACTCGTGGGCCGAGGCCAAGGTTCCCGACTTCACCGCCTCGTGCACCAATCCGTTCCTGCAGGTCTTCCCGCGCACACCCCTCGCTCGACTCTTCGACACGCGCCCCGACGTCGAGATCCTCGCCGGCGTGGCGAAGGCCCTCGGCAAGCTCACCAACGACGAACGCTTCGTGCACGCCTTCAAGTTCATCCACGAGGGCAAGCCCGAGGTCTACCTGCAGCGAATCCTGGACGGGAGTCCGCCGACGCGCGGCTACCGGATCGAAGAGTTGGAGCGCAGTTGCGCGGCCGGAACGCCTGCCCTGATGATGACGCGCACCTATCCGCGTACGACGGGCTGGGAGCAGAGCCACGAGGCGAAGCCCTGGTTCACCCGCTCGGGACGGCTCGAGTTCTACCGCGGGGAGCCCGAGTGGGTGGAATCGGGCGAGAACCTCCCGGTCTACCGCGAGCCGGTGGACTCGACCTTCTACGAGCCAAACGTCATCGTCGCGAGACCGCATCCCGCGATCCGCGCGACTCCGCCCGAGAGCTACGGGCTCGACCGATCCGACCAGCGCGCGGCGGTGCGCCAGGTCCGCCACGTGGTGATGCCGTGGGCGGAGGTGCAGAAGACGCGGCACCCGCTCGCCGCGAGCGGATGCTCCTTCATCTACCATACACCGAAGTATCGTCACGGGGTCCACACGACGCCCGCCGACACCGACATGGTGGCGGTCTTCCTCGGGCCCTTCGGCGATCTGATGCGTCACGACGCGCGCATGCCCTTCGTGACCGAGGGCTACGTCGACATCAACCCGCGCGATGCGCGGGAACTCGGCATCGAGGACGGCGACTACGTCTGGATCGACGGCGATCCGGCGGAGCGCCCGTTCCGCGGCTGGCAGAAGGATCCGGCCTTCGCGGAGGTGGCGCGCGTGATCCTGCGCGCGCGCTACTACCCGGGGACTCCGCGCGGCGTGCTGCGAACGTTCCACAACATGTACGGCTCGACGATCGGTTCGGTGAAGGGAACCAAGGTGCGGCCCGACGGCCTCGCGAAGAGTCCCACCACCGGATACCAGTCGATGTACCGGCGCGGCTCGCACCAGAGCGCAACCCGCGCCTGGCTCAAGCCCACGCTGATGACCGAGACCCTGGCGCGGCGCGACGCCTACGGCCAGGTGATCGGCAAGGGCTTTGCCGCCGACATCCATTGCACCACGGGTGCCCCGCGCGAGGCGTTCGTGCGCATCACCAAGGCGGAAGACGGCGGCGTCGGCGGTGTGGGCAAGTGGCGGCCGGTGGCCCTCGGTTTCCGGCCGGCCAACGAGAACGACGCGCTGAAGCAGTACATCTCGGGCGGATTCGTCCGGACCACGAAGTCCTGAAAGGAAGCCCTCGATGCCGAAGGTCCACAACTGGCAGATCGGCCGCGAGATGGAGTACCCGCACGAGGAGAGCCGTCCCAAGCGGCAGTTCGCGGCCGTCTTCGACACCAACAAGTGCATCGCCTGCCAGAGCTGCTCGCTCGCCTGCAAGGGCGCGTGGACCAGCGGCCATGGGCAGGAGTACATGTTCTGGAACAACGTGGAGTCGAAGCCGTACGGCTTCTTCCCGCTGGGCTGGGACGTCAAGATCCTCGAGAAACTCGGGGTGCGCGACCAGAACGGACCGGTATACGAGGGCCGGACCCTCTTCGAGTCGGCGCCCACTGGGGAGCGCATCCTCGGCTATCTGCCCGAGGAGTCGGATTGGGCCCACGTGAACGTCGGCGAGGACGACTCGGCGGGCGTCGGCATCGACCGCGGCGTCTTCCTCGAGATCCCGCACATGCAGTGGATGTTCTACCTGGCGCGGATCTGCAACCACTGCACGTACCCGGGTTGCGTCGCCGCGTGCCCGCGGCAGTCGATCTACAAGCGGCCCGAGGACGGCGTGGTGCTGATCGACCAGATCCGCTGCCGCGGCTACCGCGAATGCGTGAAGGGCTGTCCGTACAAGAAGACCTTCTACAACCCGGTGTCGCGCGTCTCCGAGAAGTGCATCGCCTGCTATCCGCGCATCGAGAAGGGGCTCATCTCCACCTGCATGGCCGCCTGCATCGGGAAGATCCGCCTCCAGGGCTTCGTATCGACGCCGAAGGAGGCGCGCGAGGACAACCCGATCGACTACCTGGTGCACGTCCGCAAGATCGCGAAGCCACTCTATCCCCAGTTCGGCACCGAGCCGAACGTCTATTACATCCCGCCCGTGCACGTGCCGCCGGCGTTCCTGGCCCAGATGTTCGGGCACGGCGCGGACGAAGCCGTGACGACCTATCGCGAGATCGCGGGCGACAAGGACCTGCTGGCAGTGCTCACGCTCTTCGGCGCGAGCCCGCTGCTGATCCACCGCTTCCAGCGCGAGGGCGACCTGGCTCTCGGCTTCGACGAAAAGGGGACGGAGGTGGTGAGGGTTCCGCTCTACGAGCCCGCCATCATCCGTCCCTTCCACGACGCGGCTCGTGGTTCGTATCGGCACAACACCACATGAGGTCGAAGATGCGGAAGACGCTGCTCGCTCTCGCCCTGCTCGCGCTTCCCGTCGGAGCCGCCGCCCAGGAACCCGCTGCTCCCGCCGGGCTCGCGATGGGGAAAGTCCCTGGCAAGGGGCCCATTTCCGACATCACCGCCTTCGGGCGGGCGACTCCGTCGAAGGTCGCGCTGCTGCCGCAGGTCGTGACCACGCCGCAGAACGCCGCGCCCGCGACGTCGGCGCTCGACGTGCGGGCCGTTCGCAACGAGGACCACGCTGGATTCCTCCTCGAGTGGGACGACGACACCGCCGACCTGCGCGCGGCGGTGGACGGATTCGGCGACATGGTGGCCGTGGGGTTCCCGGTCGCTGCGGGGCCGCTCCCAGCACCGTTCATGGGCAATCCGAACGGCCGGTTACAGATCCTCCAGTGGCGCGCAGACTGGCAGACGGACCTGGAGCGCGGTGCCGTCACCGTGCACGAGCTCTACCCGAATGCCTACGCGGCCGACCTCTACCACGAAGATCACCTGCCGACGGCCGAGGCGCAGGCGTATCGTGGCGCGGTGTCGCTCGGGAACCCGATGAGCGATCGGCACCGCACCTCGAGCGTCCAGGATCTGATGGCCGAGGGGTTCGGCTCACTCACGCCGCGCGCGACGCAGGCTGCGACGGGCAAGGGGCGGAACGATGGACGCCGCTGGCACGTGGTGATCACGCGACCGCTGGCGGCGACGGGGGACTCCGCGGCGAGCCTCGCGGCCGGCACGGCCACGCATGTGGTCTTCGCGGTGTGGAACGGTTCGCACGGCGAGGTGGGTGCGCGCAAGGCGTGGGCGAACTGGGTACCGATGGCGGTGCCCAAGTGAGCCAGGCGGCGGTGCAGGCGGCGCTCGAGCGCGCGCAGGCGTGGCGTGCGATGGCACGCGCCTTCGCAGCGCCGCTCGACACGGTGCAGCTTCACGGGGATCTCGTCGCGCTGCAGAATCGCGCAAGCGGCGCACTCGCGACCGCCCTCGCCGGCGCAGTCGCCGCGCTCGGCAGCGAGCGCGAGGAGGCGCTCGTCGACGCGCATGAGCGGCTCTTTGGCGGGCGCGGTGGTGGGGTGCCCGCGCGCGAGAGCGCCTACGCAGATGCGCGTGTCGTCGCCCCGGTCGAGCTCGCCGACGTGCGTGGCTTCCTGCGGGCTTTCGGTCTCGAGGAGAACGGCGAACTCGCCGACCACGTCGCGACCGAATGCGAGCTCGCATCGGTCCTCGCGCTCAAGGAGGCCTGGGCGGAAGGGCAGGGATGGGACGAGCGTGCGGAGATCACCCGCGGTGCCTACGAGTGCTTCCTCGCCGATCATCTGCTGCGCTGGATTCCCCGCTTTGCAGCGCGCGTCCGCGCGGCGGAGGCTCAGGCCTTCTACGCGGCGGCGGCCGACGCGCTGGCGGCGCTGCTCGCCGAGGAAGGCGAGCGTCTCGGGCTGCCGTCCTTCCACGATCCGACAGCTCCGCTTCTCCCGTCGCCGGCCGACGAGATCGCGTGTGGCGGCTGTGCGAGCGCCGGCAACGCTCCGGAGTTCTGATCGCAGCACGCGCCGGCGAACGCGTCTGCGTCGCTCTCGCCACGAGTCCGGCCAGACCGGCGCTCACCCAGCGTGTGACGAGGGCGGGAACTCCATGACGAAGCTCCGAGTCACTTCCGTGGCCCTGCTCCTCGCGATCCATCTTTCGCCAGCCGGCGCGGGAGCCCAGACTCCTGCTGCCCCGCCGCCGGGTCCGTTCGCGATCCCGAAGCTCGAGATGGAGGGTCCCTTCGGATCGACGATCCGGCTCGAAGTCGCGAACCGCATCCGCGGCGAGTTCGTGGACTGGTTCGCACGGCCCAACAACGCGCCGACGCGGGACAACGACTACGACTTCCTGGGCAACCGCTTCCAGGCCGGGCTCCGCGTCACGCGCGACCCCGTTGAACTCTTCGTGCAGTTCCAAGATACGACGGTCTCGAATCTCCCGACGCACGGCATCGGCGTCGGCGCCAGCTACTACGCCAACACGGCCTACTCGACACAGAACGGCGCATTCGTGCGAAACGCGTGGCTCGAGTGGAAGAGTCCGTTCGACGTGGAAGGGCTCTCCGTCAAGGGCGGCCGCCAGCTCTACTCGGATGCGATGGATGCGCCGGCGAAGGATCCGACCCTGCTCTGGGTGCAGACGAATCGGATCGGGCAGCGCCTGCTCGGGCCCTTCGACTACACGCATGCGGGCCGCAGCTTCGATGGCGGCAAGATCGCCTTCGACGCGGCGGACTGGAACGTCACGGCCTTCGGCTTCCGCCCAACGCGCGGCGGCTTCGAGGTGCGCGCCAATGGCGAGATGGACATCACGGTGGCGGGCGCCTCGCTCAACCTGAAGGACTCACCCGCCGTCGCAGCGTCCGTGGGAAAGACCATCGGCCGACTCTTCTACATCTACTACGGCGACGACCGCGACGTGCTCTTCCTCGACAATCGGCCGCTCGCCCTGCGCCGGGCCGACGTCGGCCGCGCGGCGAACCTGCACACCATCGGCGGCAATGCCTTGCACGTCGAGCCGCTCGGTCCCGGAAACCTGGATGCGATGATCTACGGCATGGCCCAGGTCGGGAACTGGCAGAGCCAGCACCAGCGTTCCTACGCCTGGGGCGCGGAGTTCGGCTATCAGCTCCCCGACGTCTGGGCGAAGCCCTGGCTGCGCCTCGGCTTCAACGTCGGATCGGGCGACCGCGATCCGACCGACGACACGCACGGGACGTTCTTCCAGATGCTGCCCACGGCGTGGCTCTATGCACAGTTCCCGTTCTACAACATGATGAACGACCAGGACGCCTTCGCGCAGATCGTGCTGCAACCGCATTCGCGCGTGACGCTGCGCTGGGACATGCTCCACTGGCTGCGCACCACCTCGAGTCGCGACCTCACGTACTTCGGGGGCGGCGCGACGAGCGACTCCGTCTTCGGCTACGGCAACACGGGCACGCCGAGGGAAGGGAGCAGCAGCCTTGCGCTCCTCACTCACGTGATGCTGAGCGTGAAACCGATCGACGCGCTCACCGTCAACCTCTTCTACGCGCACGCCTGGGGGCAGAGCGTGATCAGCGCCAATTACGGAGGCAAGAGCGCCAACTTCGGGTTCGTCGAGATGATCCTCTCGTTCTAGCCGGTGCGGCCGCGTTGGGATCGTGCGGTGGGGACCGCTATCGTCGTTCCCGGCGGGGCCCTTCCACTGCTGAGCCTTTGCTGGACGGAGTGACCGAGATGATCCGCGCCGAGCTGAGCGGCCACTATCGAACCGACGCGCGCTATCCGGCGGCGATGGTGAACGTCACCAATCGATGTAATCTTGCCTGCCGGCATTGCTTCGTGTTCCGCGAGGCGAATCCGAACGAGACGCCGGAGTCGATCCGCGACGAGCTGGGCGACGCCGAGATCCTGGAGACGCTTGCCGCGCTGCGCGACCGCCACGGCATCGTCTCGATGCTGTGGATGGGGGGCGAGCCGCTGCTCAAGCCCCGGCTGCTGGCCGAGGGCATCCGGCTCTTCCCGCGCAACACGATCACCACGAACGGGACGGCGCCGCTCATCGACTTCGGCCCCGGCGTGCTCTACGTCGTGAGTCTCGACGGCCCCGAGGATCTGAACGACGCGATTCGCGGCGAGGGCGTCTTCCGCCGCGTGATCCGCAATCTCGCTTCGCTCCCCGCCGACTTTTCTTCGCCGGTGCAGGTGCAGTGCGTCGTCACGCGACGCAATCAGCACCGTCTCGAGGAGTTGGCCCTGGCGCTGCGCGAGACGCGCGCCGGCTGGATGACGTTCTCGTTCTACGTCCCGCGCGAACGGGATGAGGGCCCCGACGCCTGGGCGACCAACGAGGAGCGCGCCGTGGCGATCCACGAAGTGCTGCGCCTCAAGGCGACGTTTCCGGGCTTCGTCCGCAACACGAACCGCAGCCTCGAGCTGATGCTGGCGCCGCACGCCGCGCGCGTGACGGCAGCCTGCCCCGCCCGCGACGTCGTGCTCCCGCTCTATCTCGAGGGCGACCACTTCACGACGCCGTTCTGCTGTTACGGCAACGACGTCGACTGCGCGCGCTGCGGCGCCTGGATCGTGTTCCACCTGGCCGCGCGCATGGAAGGCACGCCGGCCTCGCGCTGAACGGGTTCGCGATCGGGCCATTGCTACGCGAGCAGCGAGCGCGCGATGGTCTGGAGCTGGATCTCGTTGGTGCCGCCGCCGATCTCGAACATCTTTGCGTCGCGGGCGAGCTTCTCGAGGGGCAGGTCGGCCATGTAGCCGGCGCCGCCGTGGATCTGCACGGCGGCGAGCGCTGCGCGCGTGGCCTGCTCGGCGCAGTAGAGCTTGGCGATCGAGGCGAGGCGCGCGTCGAGGTGGCCCCGTCGCTGTGCCCAGGCGAGCTTCAGCACCAGGTTGCGCGCGTTCTCGAGTGCGATCGCCATCCGCGAGAGCTGGAAGGCGACGCCCTGGAACTCGCCGATCGCCTTGCCGAACTGCCGCCGCGTGCGCGCATGGCGCACCGACTCCTCGACGCAGCGCTCGAGGATGCCGAGGCACATCGCGGGCATCACCGCGCGCTAGAGATTCAGCGTCTCGAGCGCTGCGCCGCCGCGCGCGCGTGGATCGGCCTCGAGCGAACCGACGACATTGCCGAGCGGGACGCGGCAGCCGTCGAGGAAGACGTCGCCGGTGGGCGAGTCGTGCATGCCCATCTTGCGCAGCGGCGGGCCGGTCTCGAGGCCCGGCATGCCGCGCTCGACGACGACCGGGCGCGCCACCGGCTCGCCGCCTTCGCGCGCGACCCGCGCGAAGACCGCGAGCACGTCCGCGTAGGGCGCATTGCTGATGAAGGTCTTGCGCCCATTCAGCAGCCACGCGTCTCCGTCGCGAACGGCCGTGGTGCGCATACCGCCAAACGCGTCGCTGCCGGCCTCGGGTTCCGTCAGCGCCCAGGCGCCGATCTTCTCGAAGCGCAGCACGGGGAGCGCGAAGCGCTCGACGAGCTCGGCGGAGCCGCGCGCGAGGATCGTCATGCCGCAGCCGAGCGTCGCCATCAGCACCATGCCGAAGCCCGGCGAGACCCGGCAGATCTCCTTGAAGAGCACGCTGGTGAGCAGCGGATCGCCCCCGAGCCCGCTGCCCTCGCCGCCGCCGTCGCGCGAGGGTGTCGGCTCCGCCGCGGCATCCGGTCCGCCGAGCAGCCGCGCGAGGCGCCGCTCGGCCATGGCGGAGAGCACGTCGGCGATGCCGAGTTCGCGGGCGAGCCGTTTGAGAAGCGGGTAGGGCAGCAGCTCGCCGCGCTCCATCGCCGGCACCGCCGGCGCGAGTTCGCGTTCGCACCAGCTGCGCACTGCGCTCTCGAAGGCCCCATGCGTGTCGTCCAGCTCGAACACGCTAGAGAGCGCCCGTCGGCGCGTCCTCGGCCATACCGCGCGCGATGCGCGTGGCGAGCGCCATGATCGTGAGCTGCGGATTGAGTCGGCTCGACGAGGGGAACAGGCTCGCGTCGGCCACGTAGACGCCGGAGACGCCGCGCAGCCGGCCGGCCGGATCCACGGCGCTGCGCTTCGCGTCGCCACCCATGCGTGCCGTCCCCATTGGATGGAACGCCATCAGCTCGAAGTCGGAGGCGCGCAACGCGAGGTGTTCGAGCGCCTCGGCCTCCGCGATCGAGCGCAGCACCGGGGCCTGGCGCACGCCCGGGTAGACCTCGCGCGCTCCCGCCGCGAAGTAGATGCGCGAGAGCAATGAGAGCGCGCGCCGCATGCGCTGCACGTCGCCCGCGTTCATCCGGTACCAGGGCAGCGATCGCCCGCCGAAGCGGCGGATGCGACCTTCGCTGGTGTCGCTGATGAGGGCGCCGAAGGACGCCATCCGGCTGACCGCCGCCATGCGGTCCTCGTGTTCTGCGCCCGCGCCCGGGAGCGTCGGCGCGAGCAGCTGGGGCGGCACCCAGATCCCCTGCAGCACGATGCCCTCGGCCTCGAAGTCGCGCACTTGCAGGCTCTGCGGCACGCCTTCCCACGAGCGCACCGGCTCGTCGAAGAGCGCGGCGACGCGCGAGGCGGGATGCAGCCGCAGGTGAAGCCCGATCTCGGAACCGCGCGGCGCGAGTCCGCTCGCCGCGAGCAGCCCCGGCGTGAGGAGCGCGCCGGCGGCCACGACAACCCGCGCGGCGCGCACCCGCAGCGGTCCGATCGGCTGGCCGCGCGCGCCGAGGCGCGTCGCGACGACGCCCGCCGCGCGACCGCCTTCGACGAGCACACGCTCGACGCGCGTGCAGGTCCGCAGTCGCGCACCCGCGGCGAGCGCGCGCGGAACGTAGGAGACGTCGGTCGACTGCTTCGCATGGCGCGGGCAGCCGAAGGCGCAGACGCCCGTACCCCGACAGCCGACGGCGTTGCGCGAGAGCGGCGTCGCGTGAAAGCCGAGCGCCTCGGCTCCGCGCCGCACCAATCGCGCGCCCGGGCCGAGCAGCTCTTCGGGCACCGGTGCGACGCCGAGCGCCTTCTCGACGCGCGCGTACTCGTTTTCGAGACCGCCTCGCGCGAGCGCCGGGATGCCGAACTCGCCTTCCCAGCGCTCCAGCACCTCCTCGGGCGCGCGCCAGCAGGTGCCCGAATTGATCGTCGTGGTGCCGCCCACCGTGCAGCCGATCGGAACCGTGATGACCGTGTTGCCGACCGTGCCGCTCATGCCGCCGTCTCGGTAGAGCGCGCCGATGCGGGTGAGCGGCGGCGCGCCGGCGGGCACGCGGTCCGGGTGGTCGCCCTCCTCGAGCAGCAGCACGTCGACGCCGGCCTCGGCGAGTTCGCAGGCGACGACGGCGCCGCCCGCGCCACTGCCAATCACGACCACCTCGGCGCGTTCCTCGATCTCGCCCGGCCGCTCCGCTGCGGTGTTCATCGGGCGACCTCCACCGCGCCGTCGAGCGGCACGCGCTCGAGCGGATCCTGGTAGCCGATCGCGCGCAGCACCTCCGGGCGGCCGTAGACATGCGTGAGTGTCACCAGCTTGAGGACGGCGAGCGCCTGCCGGCGCGGCCAGAGGCGCGAATCCTCCCAGGCCTTCAGCACGCGCACGCGATCGTCGAGCGCGAGCTTCGAGAAGCGGCGCAGCCAGAGCGGCGGCAGCAGGAACGGGGAGATCTCGAGGCCGCGCAGCAACCAGCGGAAGGCGCCGAGCCCTCCCGCGGCGCGCACGTAGCCCTCGACCGCGCCCGCGACGGAGGGGCCGGCCGTCTCGACCGTCAGCGCCGAGCCGGGCGGCGCGAGCGCTTCGAGCACGGCGCGCAAGATCCCCGCATCGACACGCGAGAGTGCAGCGCCGCCGCTGCGTCGCGCGTCCGGCGCGTACGCCGCGAGGCGCGGCGCCGCCAGCCAGATCATTGCCACGCCGAGCGCGATCGCGCCGTCCACTACGAAGTTTGCGAGGTAGGGGAAGGAGGGGGAAACCGTGCGGTAGGAGAGCAGGGCCACCAGCGACGAGCAGGCCTTGCCCGCCACGAGCAGCGCGAGATACGGGCGTGCGCGCGAGAGATCGCGCTGCGCCAGCAGGGCGAGCAGCGTCACGAGCAGCATGTAGGCCACCGAGAGCGCGAGCCACAGCCGCGCCCCGGTAGCGGGCGTCGCGGGGAACTCGCCGAAGTACGCGCCCGTGGCGTCGAGCGAAGCGAGCGTCGCGTCGGGCGCCAGCAGGAACTGCGTTCCCACGACGGCGAAGGAGATTGCGAGCACGCGAAGCGTGAGGATGGCGAGGCGGTCCGGGCGCACGGTTTCCCCCGTTGCGGGCGGCGACCCCGCGCTGCGACGAGCACCGTTGCAGCAGGCCGCGTCGATGGTTATGACCGCGATCATCTCACAACGGACGGCGTTCGCGAAGTGCTACGACTCGCGCACGCCCTCCGGCGCGGCGGGCGGCCAGGCACGCCGGCCTCCCACCCACGTGCTCGCGACGCGGCTGCCCTCGGCAAACGGATCGCCGCTGCAGACGACGAGATCCGCGGCGGCGCCGGCGACGAGCGTTCCCTCGCCGGCGAATCCCACGGCCGCCGCTCCGCCTGCCGTCGCGGCGTGTAGCGCCTCGCCCGGCGTGATCGCCTCGGCCGCAGCCAGCCGCTCGCCGTCCGGGAGCCGCCGGCTGACCGCGTGCCGGAGATTGTGGAGCGGATCGAGCGGGCCGCAGGGATGATCGGAGCTGATCGCGATCGCGACACCGCCGCGCAGCAACGAACCGAGTGGCACCGGGCGCAGTCCGACGTCGAGGCCGAGCGCCCGCATTGCCGGGCCGTGGGTCGGGATGAAACCGGGTTGTGTGGATACGATCACGCCGCAGGCGGCGAGCAGCGCGATCTCTTCCGGGCGCGCGAGCAGCACATGCTCGATGGTGGCGTGGGGCGTCCGCACGGCGGCGAGGGTGCGCGCAGCCTGCGCGACCGCGGCGTTCCCGATCGCGTGCAGGCGCGGAACGAAACCCGCCCCGGCGAAGGCGCCCACGCGCGCGCGGAGCGCCGGCTCGTCGAAGCGCTCCCACGCCATGTGGAGGTGCAGGCCGTCGAGGCGCGTGCGCTGCGCGGCGAGCATCGCGAGCGGCGCTACGTCGCGCTCGACCAGCGCCGCCTGCAGCGCGCGGCCGAGCGAGGCGAGCACCGCGCCGGGCGGCAGGCAGAGCGCACAGCGCGTTGCGCCGTCGAGGAAGAACTTGACGCTCGCGGGCGCCTCGCCGTACGGGCCCGGCGGCAGCGTCCGCGGGTCGTCCGGCGGCTCCAGGAAGCCGACGCTCGCACTCGCGGACCACGAAAGGCGAAGCGGCGTGCGCGCCGCCAGCGCCGCCAGACGCGCGTGCACCTCCGGCGGCACGCCCGGCTCGTGCACCCGCGTGATGCCGAGACGCAGGTGCGCCTGCGCCTCGCGGTCGAGCAGGCCGTCCACACCCGCTTCGCCCGCATCCGCGGCGAGCGCACGCAGCGCGTTGTAGAGTGCGCGGCCGAAGGCGCGCTCCCAGACGAGGCCCGTCGGCTCGCCGCGGCGGCCGCGGACGATGTCGCCGAGCGGGTCGTGCGTCTCGCGACCGATCTCGCTGCGCCGCAGGCCTTCGCTCGAGAGCACGCCGCGGTGGAGCGTCAGGTCGGCGAGCAGCACCGGCCGGCCCGCGCTGGCCTCGTCCAGACTTTCGGCCGCCGGCACGCGGGCGCCGGGCCAGTGGTCGAGGTCCACGCGCCCGAAGACGATCCAGGCGCCGGGCGGCTTCGTCGCGGCCGCGGCGCGGACGGCCGCCAGCGCCTCGCCGGCCGAGCGGAGCGATCGCCCGTCGCCCACCGCGGGGAGCCACGCGCCGACCGAAAGGTGCGAGTGCGCGTCGCAGAAGCCGGGCAGCAGGTGCCCGCCTTCGAGATCGACGGTCGTCTCCGCTGCCGGCTCGGGCTCGCCGTCCGTTCCGCAGCGGGAGACGCGATCGCCCTGCACGAGCAGCCAGCCAGCTCGCGGCGCCGGTCGCTCGCCGCTCCAGAGCGTCCCGTTGCGAAAGAGGATCGTTCCCAATCAGAGCCCGCGGCGCGCGTTCATCGCGCGCCGATCCTTCGCACGTCGATCCGCACCGCCCGGTCCGTGGGGACCGGCTGCCAGGCGAAGACGCGGTACACGAGATGTCCGTAGCCGCTCGCGAGTCCCGACCATTTCATCTGGCCCGGCTCCAGTTCCGATTGACCCTGCCAGCCCGGATGCATGAACGGCTCGAAGCCGTTGTAGAGGATCACCTGTCCGGGCCGGCAGGCGGCCGAGAGCTTGGCCGTCACCTGGACCTTGCCGACGTCGCTTGCGAGTTCGATCCACTCGGCGTCCGTGACACCGAGCGCTGCCGCGTCCTTGGGGTTCACGAACGCGAACGGTTCGCCGCGATGGGTGCCGAGCAGCATGCGGTTCGTCATGTTCATCGAGTGGATGCTCCAGCGGTTGTGTCCGCTGGTGAGCTGGAAGCGCCGGCGCGGCCCGCCATGCCCGGGCGATTCCTTGTGGACCGGCAGCGCTTCGCCCGCTTCCAGGAACCACTCGTGGTCGATGTAGAACTGCGCGCGCCGGGTGAGCGTGTCGTAGGGCACTTTATCCTCGGTGTGCCAGCGAAACGGATTGTGCACCTCGTCTGCGCGCAGCGGCGAGGCCTGCGACGCGCCGTGCCCGACGATGCCCCAGCCGGAAAACCGGATCGCCCCCTTCTCGCGCAACGTCGCCAGCGTGGTGCCCGGCGGCAGCACGCCGTAGACGGCGTTGTCGCGCACCGCTTCGTCGAAGCGCTTCTCCTCGTCGCGCATGGCGCCGCCCAGTGTCGCGGCCGCCACGAGGCCCTGCAGGCTGCGCTTGCGCCCGCTCGCGTCGCTGAACTCGCTGAGGCCGCGCGCAGCCGCGCGCTCTTCGAGCTTCTCGAGCAGCCGCACGCCGATCTCGTGGTCCGGGAGCGCCTCTCCCGCCGGCGCCACGGCGCGATCGGCGAGCACGCAGTTGAGGTGGTGTACCGACGGCATACTGTGTTGGATCTTCTCGCCGTGCTGGGCCGCGGGGAGCACGTAGTCCGAGTACAGGCCCGTCGTGCTGAGGCGCGAGTCGATCGACACGATCATCTTCAGCTTCGGCCAGACGTGTTCGAGCAGCAGCGTCTGCCCGCCGCGCTGGCGCCGCAGCAGGTTGCCGCCGGCCTCCACCAGCACGCGGGGCTCGACGTCCTTCCACAGCCGCGGGAGGCTTCCCTTCCACCAGCCCTTGTCGGCGGCCTCCTCGAGATAGGCGCCGAAGCTTCGGGGCATCGCCGGGTCGTGGTTGTCGGGATCGTTCCAGCGCTCCTGGTAGCCGTACTGGTGATACCAGAGATAGACGGGCGGGATGGTGCGGCCCATGCCGCCGAGTTCACCGGCCATTTCGGCCGCGCGGTTCTGCAGCATCTCGGTGCTGAGGGTCGGATCGCCGGCGCCGAGCATGCGGCGCATGCGCGTCAGGTTGGCGATGAAGCGCTGCGCGGCCTCCTGGCCGGGTTCGCCCTTCTGTGTCATGAAGGCCTGACCGTCGAGGCCGATCACGGCCCACGAGCGCACGCCTGTTCCCTTCTTGCCCCAGTTCCCGGTGAGCGCCAGCAGCAGCGCCATCGCGCGCTCCATCAGG
>Ga0113563_10000400_pt1 | contig 20500 bp, 17 predicted proteins | sample Mud3Dept3metaG_FD_80117 | JGI IMG/M metagenome (GOLD analysis project Ga0113563, IMG submission 80117) | Freshwater wetland microbial communities from Ohio, USA, analyzing the effect of biotic and abiotic controls - Mud 3 Core 4 Depth 3... | ecosystem: Environmental > Aquatic > Freshwater >... | reverse complement strand
GAACATCATCATTTCTGCCTGCTGGCAATCCGGTCTGGATTACAGTAAAAATCTGGATATTTTTATTACCATCTTTCTTAAAGAAGATTACCTAACAGCACTCGAAGCTTTTTCAGTAATTGAACAATCCATACCCTACCTTGAAGAAAAAAAAATGGGACAATACCGCGAAACGCTTATAGCAGGTCTTAATAAAGTGGATTCTGATAAGGCTCCACTTGTGCGTGAAATGATTAAAATTATGGAGAATTAGTCACATCTAATGTTGCGAGGAGTAGTATTTCATGAACTGGGCTCTCTCATAGACAGAAGGATTTTTGATATTCCCATAATTCATCCTACCTCTGAATTGTCCGGGACTTGAATAACTAAATCTCTTCATCCATTCTTCTATCTCAGCGATCATTTCCCGGATATACTCCGGTCCTTTTTTATAAATGACCGAACAAATCTGAACGGCCGATGCACCTGCCAGAATTTGTTTGATTACATCTTTACCGCTGTATATTCCGGTCGATGCTGCCACATCTATTTTTTCGACAAAATGAGATATGATGGCTACCCACCTGAGAGAATTTCTGATTTCTGCAGGTGAACTGAATACTTCTGATGTTGTAATCTTACCTTCATCAATATTAATATCAGGAGAATAAAAACGGTTAAAAAGGACCACAGCTGAAACTCCTCTGTTATAAAGCTGGTCCACCAGGTTAATCGGATTTGTGAAGTTCTGTCCGAGCTTGAAGATCACCGGAATCCGAATCAGTTCCCTGATACGGTTGGCCAGTTTCAGGTAGATATCTTCATATGATTTAGAAGAAGCATTTTTATCAACAGGCAGGAAGTAAACATTCAATTCAAGGGCACTGGCACCTGCCTTTTCAATCCTTTTTGAGAAATCAATCCATTCTGTTGAGGAAACACAATTGATACTGGCAATCACAGGTATCTTAACTGATTTTCTTGCATTTTCTATCAATTGGAGATACTGATCTACTGAATTATGCCTGATATAATAGTTGAGATAATCCTCTACCTGCGGATAATCTGTATGCTGTTTTAATTCTGTTGCTTCATATTGTATTTGCTCCTCAAACAAAGATTTCAGGACAACGGCACCAGCTCCTGATTCCTCGAGTTTTTTTATTTTGTCCAGGTTATCAGTCAGACCGCTGCTGCTGACAATCAATGGATTTCTCAGTGTCAATCCTGCATATTTGGTAGTAAGGTTTATCATGATTATAAATTTTTTGAGTTGTTTTTTAATAGATCCCAGCATGACAACCGGGAGTTGATATATTCTGCTGTCAAACCTTTCGCTATTTCGTTTTTCGTTATTTCGTTTTTATTTCGCTCTTTCGTTTTTCGGTATTTCGTTTTTATTTCGTTTTTCGTTTTTCGTTTTTCGTTTTTTGTTATTTCGTTTTTATTTCGTTTTTCGTTTTTCGTTTTTTGTTATTTCGTTTTTCGTTTTTCGTTATTTCGTTTTTTAAAGACTCCTTTCCCCAAAAATAATAGTTCCCACTCTAATCATAGTCGCCCCCTCCTCTATTGCTATTGAATAATCTCCTGACATTCCCATAGACAATTCACTGAAATAATCTTGTCCTGCAAAATAATCATTTTTAATTTCCCTAAAAATTTCCTTCAGGTATCTGAACTCATTTCTGATAATATTTACCTCATCAGTAAATGTGGCCATTCCCATAAGTCCTGTAATTCTGATATTTTGAAGTTGCTGAAACTCCTGCGACTTCAATAAGTCTTTTAATGATGCATAAGATAATCCGAATTTTGTCTCTTCTCTGGCGATACAGATCTGAAACAGGCAATCCTGGATTCTGTTATTCCTGAAAGCTTCGTTATTGACGATGACCAATAATTTCATACTATCAATACTATGGATCAGGCTGACAAAAGGGGCAATTAATTTCACCTTGTTGCTTTGCAGATGTCCAACCATATGCCATTGGATATCCTTTGGAAGCAATTCAGCTTTATCTGTCAATTCCTGAACACGGTTTTCCCCAAAAAGTCTGTGGCCTGCATTATATGCTTCAAGTATATCTGCGGGGGATTTTGTTTTTGATACAGCTATGATTTTAATATTGGCCGGGATTTCTTTCTTGAGCCGATTTATATTTTCGCCAATACTCATATGCGAATCCAGGAAGATTAATATACTTTAACAATTTCTGCAGGAACAAAAGACTAATTCAGCAAATTTAATTAAAGCTGATGCAGGACAAGGCCACTTCTTAGTTTTGGTTCAAACCAGGTTGTTTTTGGTGGCATAATATTACCGGTATCGGCAATTTCCATGAGCTGATCCATTGTTACGGCATATAGGGCGAATGCAACTTTCATAACTCCACTGTCCACACGGTTTTTTAATTCATTGAGTCCTCTGATACCGCCTACAAAATCTATTCTGTCAGATTTCCTGAGGTCTGTTATATTCAATACAGGCTCCAGAATCCGTCTGGATAATACTGTCACATCCAGACGATTTATTGGATCGTGATCATCAAATGTTCCTGACATGGCATCAAGAGAATACCACCTGCCTTCAAGATACATTGAAAAATTATGCAACCTGGAAGGTTTATATACTTCTGGTCCCTTATCCGTAACATGGAATGAACCTTTTATTTTTTCCAGAAATTCGTCTGGTTCAAGTCCATTAAGGTCTTTAACGACACGGTTATAATCAATAATTCTCAACTGATTGGCAGGAAAATGGACCGCAAGGAAGAAATTATATTCCTCACGTCCGGTATGATCAGGATTAGCAATCTTTTTTTCCTCCCCGACAAGTGCGGCGGCTGCAGTTCTGTGATGACCATCTGCCACATAAGTGAATGGTATGTCATTTGCAAAGAGGCTTACTAATCTCCGGATTACCATTTTGTCCCTGATTGTCCAGAAATGATGTCCAATATCATCTTCGGAGGTGAAATCAAAATCAGGTTTATTTTGAATTACATTATGTACATGTTCATCTATTTCCGGGTGCTGAGGATAGGCAAAAAAGACAGGTTCTGCATTAAAATTTGTTATGCGTATAAGTTTTTTCCTGTCTTCTTCTTTATCGGGACGTGTCAGTTCATGCCGCCTGATTATATTATTTATATAATCCGTAACACCCGCACATCCGACCAGTCCATACTGGGTTTTTCCCCACATGGTCTGTGCATAAACATATAAGTATTCCTCTTTATCCTGAATAAAAATACCATCACTGATCATTTTATACAGGTTCTCCTTGCCCTTCTGGTAGACTTCAGGGGAATAATGGTCAATGTTCTCAGGAAGATCTATTTCCGGTTTAATGATATGCAAAAAAGAGTATGGATTTCCTTTTGCCTCTGTTCTCGCTTCCTCTGAACTCAGCACATCATAAGGTCTTGAGGCTATCTGTTTCGCATACTCTTTTAGTGGCCTGTATCCTCTGAAAGGTTTAAGTATTGCCATTGGCCAATTATTTATTAACCTGGAATGTTTTATCTCCGGTTTTGAAAAATCTAACAATCTGATGGGCAGCTGCAACTCCGGCATTTATATTGGCTTCCTCAGTCTGAGCTCCCATTTTCTTGGGTGTGAAGAAAAAACGTCCTTTATATTTTTGCTCAAATTCAGCAACACAATCAGGGATCATATCTGAAGCATATCTGAAATCCTTGCGGGTTTCCATTATTTTTAAAAGAGATGCTTCATCAATGACTTCTTTACGGGCTGTGTTCACCAGGACAGCTCCTTCCGGCATACGAGACAATACATCATAATTAATCGATTTTATTGTTTCCTTATCGGCGGGTACATGAAGTGAAATATACTGGCACGATGAGTAGAGATCATTGATCTTTGTGACACAGGTTACACCGTCTTTTTCAATGTCCGATTTATTCACGAACGGATCATATGCAGATACCTTCATCCCAAATCCCAGTGCAATTTTAGCTACGCGTTTTCCGACATTTCCGTATGCATGTATACCAAGACTTTTCTCCAAAAGCTCTGTCCCGGATGTTCCATTAAAATTGTTTCGGGCAATATAGACCATCATTCCCAGGGCAAGTTCTGCAACTGCATTTGCATTTTGTCCCGGTGTATTCATAGCCACAATGCCTTTTTCGGTGGCAGCTGACAGATCAATATTATCATAGCCTGCACCAGCTCTGACAATGATTTTCAAATTTTTAGCGTTTTGAATAACTTCACGGCTGGCAAGGTCACTCCGGATGATCAGTGCATGAACATCTGATGCTGCTTTGATCAGGTCAGCAGGGTCCTTATATTTTTCCAGAAGAACCAGCTCAAAACCTGCATCTTCAACTATTTTTTTAATGCTGGTAACTGCGACAGGTGCAAAAGGTTTTTCAGTAGCAACTAAAACTCTGGTCATAATTTTAAATTTTAAATATTTTATATCCGATTGATTAATTATCTCCTGTTATTAAGGGATAACACATATTTAATTCTTCTTCTCAAATTCCTTCATGGCGTCAATCAGGGCCATCACACTTTCTTTTGGGAGCGCATTGTATAGAGAAGCCCTGAAACCTCCCACAGAGCGATGTCCTTTAATACCGACCAGTCCTTTTGAAGAAGCAAATTCCTGGAATGATGTTTCCAGCTCCTTATATTCATCCTTCATAATAAAGCAAACATTCATGATCGAACGGTGCTCCGGATTTGAAACCGTACCTTTGAATAACTTGTTTCTTTCAATCTCCTGGTACAGCAGACTGGCTTTTTCTTCATTTAATTTTTTCATTGCATCCAGTCCTCCCAGTTTTTTCAACCATTTCAGAGTTTGAAGACATGCATAAATATTAACTACTGGAGGAGTATTATAAAGTGAATCATTTTCAATCTGGAGTTTATAATTCAGCATTGACGGAATGGGACGAGTGACACGTCCAAGAATCTCCGGTTTGATAATGACAAGTGTAACACCTGCAGGACCCAGATTTTTCTGCGCCCCGGCATAGATGAGTCCATATTTTGAAATATCCACCGGACGACTAAGGATATCTGATGACATATCTGCAATGAGAGGAACTGTAACATCTAAATCAGATTTTAATTCGGTTCCATATATTGTATTGTTGGTGGTTATATGTAAATAATCGACATCCGCCGGGATCGAATAATTTTCAGGCAGGTAATTGAAATTTTTATCTTTTGAAGAGGCTGCCACTACAACTTCTCCGAACATTTCCGCTTCTTTGGCAGCTTTTGATGCCCATGAACCTGTGATCAGATAAGCAGCTTTTTTTACCAGTAAATTATAAGGAACCATTGAAAACTGCAAGCTTGCACCTCCACCCAGGAAAAGAATACTATAGCCGTCCGGAATATCCAGCAATTCCTTTAATAAATCCTGGGTTTCCTTTAAGATTACCGTAAAATCTTTACCACGGTGGGAAATGGACATAATTGACATGCCTGTTCCGTTTAAATCCAGAACTGCTTTTGCAGTTTGTTCTAAAGTAAACTCTGGCAGTACAGAAGGCCCCGGATTAAAATTGTGTTTCTTCATTTTTTTTGATTTTTAGATATTCGTAAAATTCAGAAAAAATATGGCTCTGACAACAAGTTGTTTATAAATTTTTAAAAACTTACAAATTTCAGGACTGCAGTGCTGCGAGATGGTCTATTTCAAATACAGGAATCAGAGAAGTAAGGTCAAAAGTATGACAGTATTCAATGACATCATCCAGGTTATTTTTCCGGAGTCTGTTCCTCTGAGCGGCTTTATCAACATACGCAAGAAGATTATTTTTAGCAAGCTGGTAGAGGTCAATAGAAACAAGAGCTGAATCGCAGATTGTATAAAATTCTGGTTGCCGGAGGATGCTCTCGGCAAGTGCACCAGCAAATAAGGTATCTTCGATATTGAATTTGTTCTTCCATGCGGCACAAAGAATTATGATATCTCTGTGCTGGCTGATCAACCAGTCTGATAAAGCAGAAAAATTAAGATAAGCTCCTATGACCACCTTATGGCAATCGCCTGCTTCATGGATTGCCTGCGTACCATTGGTTGTACTATATACAATTTGTTTATTCTTTACCCTTTCCTTCGTAAAATTGAACGGGGAATTCCCAAAATCCGCAAAAGGTTGAACAAGCCCATCTCTTTCTGCAGCAACCAGAAATCCTTTTTTTTTAAAATCTTCTGCTTCCTGTAATGTTTCTACAGGGATGATCCGGCTTACACCATTCATAAATGCTGTTACAATTGCTGAGGTCGCGCGAAGAATATCCACTACTACAGCAATGGACTGAGGATTCCTGTATTCCTTAAAAAGTGCAGGGGAAAAGCAAACTTCAATTTTCTTTCTTGTATCCATATAGTTCTCGGTTCTCGGTTCTCAGTTCTCAGTTCTTGGTTCTCGGTTCTCGGTTCTCGGTTCTCAGTTCTCGGTTCTCGGTCTGCACCGATGAAGATCGGGGTTCTCAGTATTTTAAGTTTTTAGAATTCAGAGTCTAGTATTTTTGACTTGCACCTTGCAACCTGTAACCTGCAACCTTAAGTAATCAATAGTTAGTAACTGTTAACGCAGTTCATTTTTATACAACGGTGGTGAGACGACGACTGCCTTGAGCATTTTATTCCTGACTTCTATCCTGATTTCCTGACCGGGTTCTGTGAATTCTGTTTTAATATATCCCATCCCAATACCAGTATTTAGCATCGGAGATAAGGTGCCGGAGGTTACTTCCCCAATCCTGATTCCGGAATGGTCACAGATCGGGTAATGTTGTCTTGGAATACCTCTTTCCTGTAACCTGAAACCAGTTAATTTTCTGGCAACTCCTTCCTGTTTCTGTTTTAAAAGATGATCCCTGTCAATAAAATTTTTACCATCTGCAAATTTTGTTATCCATCCCAGGCCTGCTTCGATTGGTGATGTTGTATCATCAATATCATTTCCATATAGGCAATATCCCATTTCAAGTCTCAATGTATCCCTTGCTGCTAGTCCAATTGGTTTAATTCCAAAATTCTTTCCCGCAGCCATAATTTGTTTCCAAATTGAAATCGCATATTGGTTTGGAAAATACAGTTCAAAGCCACCTGCCCCGGTATATCCGGTAGCACTTATGATGACATCAGAAATACCTGCGAAAATACCTGTACGAAAAGTATAATACTGAATCTCTGAAAGATTTTCAGATGTAAGTGATTGTAATGTTTTTATGGCATCTGGTCCCTGCACAGCCAGTTGGGAAAAAGAATCTGAAGCATTCTCTAATATGGCACCTCGTTGATTCTGTTCATTGAGCCATTCCCAGTCCTTATTAATATTGGCTGCATTCACTACCAGAAGATATTTTTCCGGATTCATTCTGTATACAAGGAGATCATCCACGATGCCTCCTTTGCCATTTGGAAAGCAGGAATATTGAATTCGCCCATCATAAAGTTTTCCGATATCATTGGTAGTAACTCTTTGTAAAAAATGATAAGCAGAAGGTCCTGTTACCCAGATTTCGCCCATATGGGATACATCAAAAACCCCCACTGAATTCCTGACAGTCAGGTGTTCATCGATGATACCTGTATACTCGACAGGCATATTAAATCCAGCAAAAGGAATGATTTTGGCACCAGCCAATTTATGAATTTCATACAAGGGGGTTTGTTTCATAGATTAAATTTTGCATTCGATGGTGAACTTTTTCTAATAACTGAAATGATTGATCAGCCAATTTAAGTCATTCAGGGTACAGGCTCGTGAATGGAAGGCATGATCATCAGCCGGATCATTACATGCTCAGGATTTTAAATTCAACACGACGGTTTTTGGCTCTGCCTTCCGCGGTATCATTTGGTGCTATAGGTTGTGAGAATGCGTATCCCTTATAATCGAGTCTGGAGGGATCAATTCCTCTTTCCACAAGATATTTCACAACTGCTTCTGCACGCGCCTGAGACAAGTTTGTATTCAATTTTAATGAACCGACATTGTCGGTATGTCCGGATATTTCCATCCGTACAGTAGGATTGCTGTTCATAAATTTTAAAACCTGTTCAAGCTGAGGGTATGATTCAGGTTTCAATGTTGACTTATTGGTTTCAAAGAATATATTCTCAAGAACAACGGTTGTTCCGACTTCAACTTTTTCAAGGCTGAAGTTTCTAAGGATCGGTTCTTCAGGTTTTTCTCCTGTAATATCGACCATATCCAGGAAGAAAAGATATCCCTTTGCATTGATTTCAACTCCATAAGCCTTGCCTTCAGGCAATCTGGCTGTATATGATCCGGTATCATTGCTGAGGGTAGTTGCAACGACCCTGCTCTGATCAACGTCAATAAATTCAATTTGTGCCATTACGCCATCCATCGTAACTCCATCCATCACTTTCCCTTTCAATATATAGGTTGTATCAATTGAAATCATTCCCGGAGGATTTAAAAATCCCCTCCTGGATGTATCAAGGATTCCTGCAATCAGAATATCTTCGGTAGTCATAACAAATTCTTTCTCAGCCCCCAGGTATAAGATTCTGTATATATCGCGTCCTCCTATTGTTCCCATTCTGTTTGCTGAGTAATAAGCATATTTCCCAACCGATGATATAGAATAAAACAAATCATCATCAGGGGTATTAATAGGATAGCCTATATTAACGGGAGCAGACCATTCACCCAGATCATTTTTATCCGATCGGAACACATCATAACCTCCCATCGAATTATGGCCTTTTGAACTGAAATATAATGTATTTCCATCAGGAGAAATATTTACACATTCCTCATCATAAGGTGTATTAATAGTACTTCCGATATTTACAGGTTTATTCCATTTCCCCTGTGGATTTTTTGTAGAAACAAAAATATCCCTTCCACCATAGGATAATTTGGGATTTGACGAAACCAAAAAGAAAGTTTTCTGATCCGGACTGATATTCATGCTGGTTTCCCGGTATTTTGTATTTAACTGGTTGGTCAGTTCTTTCGGTGATACCCATTCACCCTCTTTTAATTTGCTCTCATAAATATCTCCAGCATCCTTATATCCCCTGTAGATAAATAACCGGCTTCCGTTATCAGCAATACCAAGTGCTGCATTATTATGATTTTTTTTGTTGATTTTTGCACCCAGGTTTTGTGCTTGTGACCATTCTGTATCTTTCCTGACCGATTTGTAAATACTTTCAAAATATTTGTTGTCATATGCACTCCTTTTGGCTTTCTCGTCCTGCATCCTGCGAGATGTGAAATACATTAAAGAATCTCCTGAAACTAAAATAGAGTTATAATCATCTGCTTCACTGTTTATATTTTCACCAAGGTTACTTACAATAATTCGAACCGGTTTGGCAACCAGCACCTTCCCGTTTTCGCATTCCTGAACCATACGCTGAATCTTCGGAGTTTCCTGAATTAAAATTTTTGGAGGTATTGTTGAAAGGTGCCTGTTATATTCCTCTATGGCTTTATCAAATTCCAGATTCAGATGATAAGCTCTTGCCAGAACATAATGAATATCCGGACTAACCTGGTTCTTAGCAATATACGCCTTCTTCAGATAATTTATTGATTCATATTTATCATCAGAGAAAAGATAACAAATACCAATTTTATAGTTTAATTCCGGATTTTCACTGTTATAATTATTAGCTAGCAGGTAATATTTCCTTGCATCGCGGTATGTCCCCGGGCCAGCCTTGAAAAGTTTGTCACCTATTATAATGCTTTCCCAGGCTGCTTTAAGATCATGTTCATTTTCCGTTTTAAACTCATTTTTTACAACCTTAATATATTTCTGGGAATATGAAAATACGGGGATCATGATCAGTATGACAGCAAACCTCGAAATCTTGAAGATGTATCTCATTTTTTATACAGTGTTTATTTACATTCTTTCATGTACTGGTTAGCTTCAGTCACACCAAGATCTGCAGCTGATTGCCAATCCTGACAAGCTCCATTAATATCCCCAAGTAATTCCCTCACAAATCCACGGTTCATATATGCGAAACCAAACGATTGATCATCCATTATAAGCTGATCAAAAGTTTTTACAGATTCATTCAGTTTATTTAGCTTTGCCAGAGTGCCACCCAAATTATTCAATGCCTGATTATAATTATTTTTGATGGAGATGACTTTATTAAAATCTTCAAGAGCACCATTAAAATCACCCATCTGGAATTTTGCACTACCTCTGTTATTATAAGCCATATAATAATTTGTATCGAGTCTGACAGCAACAGTATAATCATCCAGAGCGCCCTGAAAATCACCCAGTATTTTTTTCACGCTGCCCATGTTATTAAAAGCTACCGGAAAATCAGGTTTATAATTTACCGCCTGCCGGTAGTCAAAAATAGCCCCCTGGTAATCGCCCAGCAGGCGTTTGGCAGTCCCCCGGTCGTGATAGGCCAGAGCATAGCTGGTCCGAAGATCAATATTACTTTCCGGTTCAGGATTATCACCTAAATTATCATCTACAACTTGCTGGTAGTCACCCAGCATTCTTTTAACACTGTCCATTTGTCCTCCGGCTGGTTTTGAACCAGGAATCTGCTTTAAATCACCCATTCTGACGGTGGATTCTCTTTCTGAATAAGCCAGGACCATGCCAGACTGAAGATCAATTGCATTTGTAAAATCAAGTATCGCACCGGTATAATCACCGGAAATCAGTTTATAGAGTCCCCTGTAATAAAATGCAAAATGTTCTTTAAAACCCTTGTTAATTGCATTATTAAAATCCTCAAGTACAGATGGATCATCATTTTCATTCAACCTTGCATATGCCCTGTAGAAATTTGCCTCACCCAGATTCATATCCATTTCTAAAGCCATTGTGAAGTCCTGAATGGCTTCCGGCATTTTCCCAAGTTCAAGGTTCGTTTTTCCCCTCATCAGATAAGCAGGGGCAAATTCCGGATTTAGATCAAGGGCTGATGAAAAATATTCCAGGGCGCTCCAGTAATCTTTCTGAAAAACACTTTCTACTCCTTTGTTGTATTGTGCTTTTGCGTCATTCTTACTTTTAAGTGATATAGTTGAGCCAGACTCCTGAGCACTCAGCCACAAAGGCAGAAAGAATAAAAAAGAGAATAAATAAAAATATTTTTTCATTATAATTATTTTGCTAAAAGCATTGTAATATACGTAATTACCCAAATAAGGTTTACAGGTATATAGAATTTTTGTTAAAAATAAAAAAAAGTAATTATTTTTATTTTAATTTTTATTAAACGCGCGTCTACTATTAATGATTACAAATTTAAGTTATCTGAGAAATATGACGGATGGCAATCCTGATCTGATACAGGAATTAATTGATATTTTTACGTCTCAGGCGGATGAATATATACATGAAATGCAGGATTTATTTGCAAAGAGTGATTGGCAGGCACTTAGCCGCGTGGCCCATAAAGCAAAGTCATCTGTAGCCATTATGGGAATGTCCGAATTATCAGAAATGTTAAAAGATTTTGAAATTTTAGCAAGAGATCAAAAAAATGTTGATAAATTTCCGGATTATATTGACAAATTCATACAAGAAATTAATGCAGCTTGTAAAGAATTGAAATCATTACAAATCAAATAAAATCTAATATCATGCTGAAAACTGAAACCTCCAATGGAATTATCGTTGTTAGTTTTGATAACGTAAACCGATTCAATGCTTTGATTGCTGAACCTGTAAAAGAACAGATGAAAAGCTATTTTGTAAAACCCAATACAAAATTAATCTTAAACATGGAGGGGATTGATTTTGTTGACAGTACTGGTTTTGGTGTTTTCCTGTCGATCATGAAAACGGCTAATAATAACTACGGGTTTTTCAAGATATGCAATATTTCACCGGGAGTTATGGAACTTTTTAAATTGCTCCAGCTACATAATGTATTTGAAATTTATAATACAAAGGAAGACTGTTTAAAAAGTTTTCATTAATTGTAATGAACTTCAGGTTTTAAAAGAGGTCATTCCTGATCTGAATTTCGAAAATAGAGACCGGAGTTATCAGTATCAATTATAATTAATTGATTTTTAGCAATATCCTGACTAATTATCTTTCTGGAAAGCTCATTCAATATATTCTTCTGGATCAGTCTTTTTATCGGACGGGCACCCAGCTGTGGATCATAACCCTGTTTTGCTATCCAATTTACAGCCTTATCTGTAATTTCTATCTTTATATTACCTGAAGAAAGAGTTTTTTGTACACCATCTAGCTGAAGTTTTACTATTTCCCTTATATTTTGCATAGTCAGTGGTTTAAACATAATTATTTCATCAATCCTGTTCAGGAATTCCGGCCGGAGTGTCTGCTTCAAAAGATCAAAAACCATGTTCCTGGTTTTTTCATGAACCTCATCCCCTTTTTTCTCATCATAGTCCTTCATATTTTCCCAGATCAGATGTGAACCAATATTAGATGTCATAATGATGATCGTATTTTTAAAATTGACCGTCCTGCCCTTATTGTCTGTTAACCTTCCGTCATCGAGCACCTGCAGTAAAATATTAAAAACATCCGAGTGTGCTTTTTCAATTTCATCCAGCAGAATGACAGAATAAGGTTTCCTCCTTACCGCTTCTGTCAATTGGCCACCCTCCTCATAACCCACATAACCTGGAGGAGCACCGATCAGTCTGGATACAGAAAACCTTTCCTGATACTCCGACATATCAATACGTGTCAGGAGGTTTTCATCATCAAAGAGAAAGGCTGCCAGTGCTTTAGCGAGTTCGGTCTTCCCGACACCGGTTGTACCCAGGAATATGAAAGAACCTATCGGTTTTTTTGAATCCTGCAATCCTGCCCGGCTTCTTCTGACAGCATCAGATACTGAGGAAATTGCTTCATCCTGACCAATTATCCTTTTATGCAGTTCATCTTCAAGATACAGCAACTTGTCCCTTTCACTCTGTAACATCCTGCTGACCGGAATACCTGTCCAGCGGCTCACAATTTCAGCTATATCCTCTGCATCCACTTCCTCTTTTATTAAAGCATTATCTCTTTGAATTGTATGCAGTTCTTCATTTAACTTTTCAATATTCGTTTCTATGGACTTTACCTGACCATAACGGATTTCTGCCACCCTGCCGTAATTGCCCTCTCTTTCTGCCTGCTCTGCTTCCAATCTTAGATTTTCAATCTGCTCTTTTGACTGCTGGATTTTATTAATGATTACTTTTTCAGATTCCCATTTGGCCCGAAGTGAGTTTCTTTGCTCCATCATTTCGGTAATCTGAGCGGCTATCTCTTCAACTTTATCCGGATGGCCATCTCTTTTAATAGCTGCTTTCTCAATTTCAAACTGCTTTATTTTTCTTTCTATTTCATCTATTTCCTGCGGAACTGAATTCATTTCAAGCCTGAGCCGTGCAGCCGCTTCATCAATCAGGTCAATGGCTTTATCCGGAAGGTATCGCTCTGTTATATATCTGTTTGATAATTCAACTGCGGCAATAATTGACTCATCTTTGATTCTTACCCTGTGATGAGCTTCATACCTTTCTTTCAGCCCCCTGAGAATGGAAATGGAACTGATTTCGTCTGGTTCATCCACCATGACAATCTGAAATCTTCTTTCCAGTGCCTTATCTTTTTCAAAATATTTCTGATATTCGTTCAGAGTAGTAGCCCCAATAGCCCGCAATTCACCTCTTGCCAGCGCAGGTTTTAAAATATTGGCTGCATCCATGGCACCTTCGTTTTTTCCTGCGCCAACCAGGGTATGGATTTCATCGATAAATAAAATGACTTCACCATCAGATCCAACCACTTCTTTCACAACTGATTTTAATCGTTCTTCGAATTCACCCTTATATTTAGCTCCCGCTATCAAAGCTCCCATATCAAGAGAATAAACCAGCTTAGACTTAAGATTCTCCGGTACATCCCCCTTTACAATCCTGTGTGCAAGTCCTTCAGCTATTGCAGTCTTACCAACACCTGGTTCACCTATTAATATAGGATTGTTTTTTGTCCTGCGAGATAGAATCTGCAGAATTCGCCTGATTTCATCTTCCCTGCCAATAACCGGATCAAGTTTCCCGTTCAGGGCCATTTCATTCAGGTTGATTGCAAACCGGTTCAGACTGTCAAAGGTATCCTCCGCAGTCTGGGTGTCTGCTTTTGAACCTTTTCTCAATTCAGCGATGGAACTCTTCAGGTCTTTTTCAGTGATACCCTGATCCTTCATCATCTTCGACACATCGTCTCCAGTCGTTAGAAGACCATATAATATATACTCAGCCGATACAAACTGATCACCCTGCTCTTTTGACACATTCGCAGCTTTCTGCAATGCATGGGAAGCCTGAGTAGATAAATAAGGCTCTCCTCCCGACACTTTTGGATATGAGTCTATAATGCTGTCCAGTACTTTATTAAATACAGAAAGGTTTATACCCATCTTTCTCAGAATGAACGAACTAACATTCTCTGCCACAGACAGAACACCTTTCAGCAGGTGGCCTGTTTCAACTGCCTGATGAGTATTCCCCTGTGCAATGGTGAAAGCTTGCTGAATCGCTTCCTGTGATTTAATTGTAAAATTATTCAGGTTCATGTTTCGTAATTTTATCAATGGGATGTTATATTTGATAGTGGGCACTCAAATTGTCTGCCATTCCGAATTTTGATTTTTTTTATGTCAAGTTTGCAAGGTTTCATTAAGAAATCAGGTCATTTTGACATTTTGGATACACGATCCCTTTGAAAATTATTCTGCTTTTGCTAACTATGCACTTTTAATATTGATATTTTTTAACTGTATGAGTAAACTCATCGAGGATCATTAAGAATACTCCAAAACCTAACGAATTATGAAAAAAATCATCTTAACACTTTTTGCTCTTTTTTTAATCCTTTATTCCTGCAGTAACCTGAGCCGGAAAACAGCAAATGAAAACCTTTCAGAAGACTTATCAGAACTGACAGTCGATGATTTCTCAGGACAAATTGGTGACTACGTTGGGAAGGAAGTCACGATGTCCGGCAGGGTGACTCATGTTTGCATGCATGGTGGTCAAAGGTTATTTATAACGGGTGAAGACTCTTCAAAAACTGTGAGGGTCACTACCGGTGAAAATATTCCTGAATTTGATATTTCTCTTGAAGGCAGCATGATTGTTGTGAAAGGTATCGTTAAGGAACTCATTATAGATGAAACTTATCTGGCAGAGTGGGAAGCAGAAGTTACTGAAGGTACCTCCAAAGAGCAAAAAGGACACCAGGATGGACTTGATGAACATCAGAAACAACAGGTTGAAACAGGAAGTGCAGATGCCCTTGCCAGTATCCAGAAACTAAGGGATGAAATTGCAGCCAGTGGTAAAGATCACTTATCGGATTACTGGATTGAAACCATTGAATTACAAGTTAAAGAATAATACATTCCGGGCTGAAGATTATGGATATCAGGAAATGGATAAGGATTCTTCACAGGGATATTGGTTATGTTTTTTTTGGTATGTCTATTATCTACGGTTTGTCGGGTATTGCGCTTAACCATATAGATGACTGGAATCCCAATTACACAATCAGTCATAGTACCTTCCTCTTAAATAAGATTCCTGAAAAAAATCTAATTGATAAAGAATTGATATTAAATCTGATTTCAGATTTATCTCTGGATGTCACATATCGAAGCCATTACTTTTCTGAGCAGGATATCCTTAAAATTTTCCTGAAAGAGGGATCCCTGACAATTGATCTTGGTTCCGGAGAAACTTTGCTGGAACAAATAAAGAAAAGACCTGTTTTCAGGGAAGTTAATTTTCTACATTACAATAAACCGAAAAAACTCTGGACATGGTTCTCTGATCTTTTTGCCGGATCACTTATTTTCCTGGCCACGACAGGTTTATTTATGATTCAGGGTAAAAAGGGAATAACTGGCAGAGGTGTATGGCTGGTTATTCCTGGAGTAGTTATCCCTCTTATCTTCCTGATCATTTATTTGTGGTGATCATTGAAAAGACCCAAATTATTTAGTATCTTCGATTGAACGTTAATCCCTTTCATAATAGACATTATTTAGTCAAATGCAATGAGTGAAAAGATTTTAAATGCTTTAATGCAGTTGTTTGCTATCATTGCTCGACCTGACAGCAGCAGAAGTGACCGGCGGACTGTTGTTGAGTCTTTTCTCAACAGGCAGCTTAACAAGGAATTGGTTCAGGAATATCTCAGGGTATTTGATGAATATTATACTCTTCACCAGGAAAAACAAAAGGAATCCTCAAAAAGGGTTCTGAGGATTTCTTCCAGTTCAGTGAGGGTTCTTAAAATTTGCACAGCGATAAATGAGGAACTGGTGCAACCTCAAAAAATAATCGTTCTGATTCAGCTTCTTGAGTTTGTCAAGTCAGACAGTCAGGAAATTTCTGATCAGGAAATGCAATTTATCAACACTGTTGCGGAAACTTTTAATGTACCCGAACAGGAATACCAGGAAGTTAAGGATTTTGTCCTGTTTTCATTTGACCAGATACCCAGTTCCACACAGATTCTTATTATAGATAATAATAAAGAATACATCCATGTAAAAACAAAGCACTCATTTGTGGACGGGCTTCAGGGTCAGATACGTGTATTGCATGTTCCCAGTACCAAAATGTATTTCATACGGTTTATAGGTGCGAATGAGATCTATCTAAATGGCCAGGTAATTCAGCAAGACAAGGTATATGTATTCACAAATGGCTCTTCGATCCGAAATCCTTTGATCAAGCCGATCTATTACAGTGATGTAGTAAGTAAATTTCAAATGGATAAGATCAGGGATAAGATCATTTTTGAGGTTAATGAAATAGAATACCTGTTTAAGGAAGGAAAACATGGATTGCACCCCCTCAGCTTTAAAGAAGAGTCTGGGAGGCTCATCGGTATTATGGGTGCCAGCGGGGCCGGAAAATCAACTTTGCTGAATGTCCTTAATGGTGTTACTCCTCCCACTTCCGGAGAAATTCTCATCAACGGCATAAATATCTTCACTGAAAAAGACAGAGCAGAAGGAATAATCGGACACGTTTCTCAGGATGATCTTTTAATTGAAGATTTAACTGTATATCAAAACCTGTTCTATAATGCCAAACTCTGTTTCGGTAATTATTCAGAAGAAGAAATTATAGAGACGGTCGATCGGACACTGGAAAGCCTCGGATTATTTGAAATAAGGGATATACAGGTAGGCAGTCCACTTAATAAAAAGATCAGTGGTGGTCAGAGGAAAAGACTCAACATTGCACTGGAATTAATAAGGGAACCAGCAGTATTATTCCTTGATGAACCCACATCAGGTTTATCCTCAAGAGATTCTGAGAATATCCTTGACCTGCTCAAAGAATTATCTCTTAAAGGAAAACTGGTATTTGTCGTCATACATCAGCCCTCGTCTGAAATATTTAAAATGTTTGACCGGATGATCATTCTGGATACTGGTGGTTGGCTTATCTACAGTGGATCACCTGTGGATTCCATCATGTATTTTAAAGAAAAGATGCATCATGCAAACTGGAATGAGAGTGAATGTCATTCATGTGGAAATGTTAATCCCGAACAGGTATTTAATATTGTTGAGTCAAGTGTGCTTGATGAATATGGGAAAATGACCAAAACGCGAAAGATATCTCCCTTTGAATGGCACCAGTATTACCTTAAATTCAGGGAAGAAGAAAAACCAAAAATCAAGGAAATACCTTCGCTTCCAGCCATAAATTTCAAAATCCCAAACCGGTTTAAACAATTTCTTATTTTCGTTAAGCGCGATCTCCTCTCCAAGTTGTCAAATACCCAGTATCTTTTCATTAATTTCCTGGAAGCGCCTGTTCTGGCTGTCCTTCTGTCAATTATAATTAAATATTACAATGTTAACATCACAAATATTTATGGTTATACACTGGAAGGTAATTCTAATCTTCCTGTATATATTTTTATGGCTGTTATCATTGCAATTTTCATGGGTCTTTCTGTGAGTGCAGAAGAGATTATCAAGGACAGGAAAATTAAAAAGCGTGAGGAGTTTTTAAACTTAAGCTGGGCAAGTTACCTGATGTCTAAAGTAGCCATACTTTTTGTCATTTCTGCCATTCAGGCATTCACATTTGTCATTATTGGTAATTCAATCCTTGAGATAAAAGGTATGTACTGGCAATACTGGCTGGTTCTTTTTAGTGCCTGGGCATCTTCAAACCTGATGGGACTGGTGATATCTGATAGTTTCAAAACAGTAGTTACCATTTATATTTTAATACCATTTTTTGTCATTCCTCAAATTATGTTAAGTGGAATTATTGTAAAATTTGAAAAACTTAACCCTAAATTCATTTCTGTACCAACAAGTGTTCCATGGTATGGTGAAATTATTACAGCCAGGTGGGCTTATGAAGCACTTGCAGTATATCAGTTTAAGAATAATAAATTTCAGAAACAGTTTTATCTGTTTGATAAAGCTATGAGTGTTGCAGATTTCAGAAAGAACTACTGGGCTGTAAATCTGAACAATAAACTTGATTTCGTAGAAAGAAATTTAAAGGATGAGGATCAGCGTGAATTAGTTGAACAAAACCTGAGAGTTCTAAAAAATGAAATAAAAAAAGAGATTAAGAATAATACGAATATTCCTTTTGAATATATTGATGAACTTGAACTGGCTTCAGTCACCCCGATGCTGATTCAGGAGACAAGGGATTACCTGAACCTGATTAAGCAGTATAACATTAAATTATATAATAAATATAATACTGAAAAAGATCAGTATACGAATGCTTTACAAAAAGGTGAAGAAGGCAGGGAAGAATATTTCAGGATTAAAAGGGAATATGATAATGAGGCATTAAATGAGTTTGTGACTAATTCAAATGTATTGGAAAGGATCATAGAATATAAAGATCGCCTTTATCAGAAAATAAATCCCATTTATATTGATCCTCAAAATAAGTTTATTAAAGCCCATTTTTATGCCCCGCGAAAACAAATATTCGGAAATTACATCAGTACCTTCGCAATCAATATTATAGTGTTATGGTTTTCTACCATTCTTTTGTATATTATTTTATATTATCGATTGCTGAAAAAATTCCTGGATCTTTTTGAACGATTCACAGGTAAAGTGAAGAAAAGTGCCATTGATTAAACGAACCGGCAAAATAAAAAGAGCTGCGATTCAGCAGCTCTTTTGCATATACAGTAATTTTAGTATAATCGAAGATCAGAGAGATTGAATGTATTGTTATTCAACTATTTCAATCATTTTAAAGGGTACCCGGATTATGGATTCATAATCTTCACCTGCTTCAAGCATATCTTCATCATCCTCTTCATAATACCAGTTAATTATCACATCATGTTTGGCTTTATGAATGGTTTCAAGTTTCTTAAATACATCGAGAATGCATTTTGAAGAACTTGTATTAAAGTATTCAAGTTGCACATTCACAGTAGTCTTCTCTAAAGGATTTTTTGCATATTCCTCAAGCCAGTCTACCAAAGGTTTATAAAACTCAATAGAGTTTTCGGGAATGGATCTTCCCTTTATTTCAATAATCCCGGTTTTACTGTCGAACTTAACTGTAGGAGTTTTGGGAGTTCCTTCAATTGAAATTGGTTCCATACTATCTTCGATTAAAATTAAAATTAATACTTATTTAAGTTATAAATACATCCAGGTTAAAGAAGTAATAATCTTCCGCATAATGCTGAAAAGTATATTCAAGTTTATTTCCTGTTTTCCTTGCAATATCTACAAGTCCAAGACCTCCACCACCTTTGGCCGATAGCTTCTGGTGATTGAGGATGAATTTGTACATATCTTTTAATTCATCTTTCGAAAGAGAATTTATTTTATCGATCCTGTCTTTAAGAAATTTGATCTTTTCAGAAGTAACAAAATTTCCCGTTGTAATTTTATAGGTATCCTGAACCTTAGCGATTACAAGAATTCCAAACTTGGACTCAAACTTATCCTTCATTTTTAAAGCATCCGGAAGTTCTTCCACATGATGATAAAGGTTTTGCAAGCTTTCAACCAGGACATTGTATACCTTTTTCCTGATCTTGGATTCTTCATCTACATTTTCGAGTTTTGTCTCAACTTCTTCCAAAACATTATTGATAAGGTCAGTTGTAATACTGCCTTTAAACGCCAGAATTACATCTCCACCATTCAGCTTAGAATAGTACTCTTGAACATCAAAGCTCATCTGTGGAATTCTTTTTTTTCTAAAATAAAATGTAATAGGGATTTTTGCTCAGCAAATATATAAAAAATATTCAGGACATTAAATTAGAAAAAATATTTAAATATCCGAGTGAATTCGCAGTAAACTTATAATACACTTCATCCGGGCGAATTATTTTTGATTGATCCATACAAAAACATCATGATGTACCTTTCATAAGATTCATTTTATCCGCAGGGGATGAAATATCTTTTCTCCAATGGAAAAATCCATACACTGCAATGATGGTATAAATAAAGTACAGCAATACAGTAGGATGCATT
>Ga0113563_10000399_pt1 | contig 20522 bp, 18 predicted proteins | sample Mud3Dept3metaG_FD_80117 | JGI IMG/M metagenome (GOLD analysis project Ga0113563, IMG submission 80117) | Freshwater wetland microbial communities from Ohio, USA, analyzing the effect of biotic and abiotic controls - Mud 3 Core 4 Depth 3... | ecosystem: Environmental > Aquatic > Freshwater >... | reverse complement strand
GTTCCCAGTTCGTACCAGCAAAACTCTCCCGTGGCGTATGCTGCCATGTTCACACTCCTTCAAAAAACCCTGCCTGTTCACAACACCCGTTGTCCTGTAGGCACCAGAATCGTTCCCTGCAGACTAACGTATCACGCCCGCCCCGCATGCGCCAGTTTTCCGCCTTGAGATCCCGCGCTCCCGCCGGGATGCACGAGATGCATGGGGGCTGGGACGCACCCTGTGAGGTCGGCATCGCAAGGGACAGCACGAGTCCAGCAGGCGGCACGGAGCGAATCATGCGAAGACTTCGGGGCCAAGCGGCCTGACGTCGTAGCGATCCAACGAACACCAGTTCATGGCGCCCTGAGCCGAGACTATTTGGCGTAAAACCATTCCAGGGAGTCCCACCAGGAAGGCGGCTTCCCGGTTTCTGCCTCGTCGATTTCCTTGTGCGCGGCGTAGAATTGCCGCAAAACCTCCAAACCCTGGCCCTGGAGTCGCTGCTGCAGATTAAGGAACTTCAGCGGATTCGTAGTGACCCACTTTTGCCATAGCTTCCACCATGGTCCGTGCACGGAGACGAATTGCATCGGTTGGCCTGCTGCTCTGAGCATTTCTGAACCTTGTGGCGCACCATGGCCCTGCACCCCGGCGAATCGGTCTATCTGTGGACCTGATCCAGCTTGTCGAGCGTCGGCGGATCCGGTTTCCCTGTCTGCTCCAATCCGTACTTCTCCTGGAACCGATTCAAAGCCGAGGTGAACTCGGGCCTTTCTTCCTGATCGATGGGTCCGGGATCGAAACCGAGATTGGCTAGCCGCGCTTTGACGCCCGTGGTAGTCTCCAGCGGATCCAGGTGCCCGAAATCGAGATCGTATCGAAACTCCCGTTCCTTCTTCTGGATCACGAGAAACCCCTCTCTGGCGTCAGGCGGAATGGGTTCCTCCACCAATCCTTTCGGGCCGGTCTTCCCTTTGATGATCCTGCCGTCTATGACCATCCTGTAGGGGAGGCCGGCCAGCGGTTCGTCGAGGTGCATGCAGGATATGCGCAGCCTGGAAGGGACTCCCTTGCGGCAAAAGAGGTGCTTCGAGTCTGTGGAACATGCCACCTCCTTCGTCTCGATCGGAGGCACATAGAGCATATCACCGGGCAGCAGGGTGTTGGGATCCTTGCGAACAGCCTTGAGTTGATTATTGTTCGGATGAAGCCAGATTGTCCTCCAAAAATGACCCGTTTAGCCACTTAAAACGGATATCCGCTCATCCTCTTGAAGCTCAATGGGAAACAACCAGGTTTCGTGCTCACTCCGGCCTGCGGCATCCTGTCTATGGCAGCTTTCCGGGCGCCGGCCGGTAGACGAGTTTTTCGTCGAGCTTGTAGGTATAGGGGAGCCCGCTGTTCCTCCAGCCTTCCTGGGTGAAGTACCCCCGATCGTCCGGCCGCCCATCAAAGCCTTCCGAGAGATTTGCCACCTTGAGAAATCCGGCGGCGGATGCGGCCTGGGCCGCCTTCAGGCTTCGGCCTCCTCCCTTGCAGAGGAAGATGAGCTTGTCTTCCGGCTTGAATCGGCTCTTGAGGTCCTGGATGAAATTCTCGTTCAGCACGAACTTCTGCTGCTTTTCTTCCCAAAACGCGAAGGGGATGTTGCAGGCCGTTTCCGGGTGGCCGACAAGGACATATTCGGCCACGCTCCGCACATCGACCAGAAAAGTGGAGGGCTCTTTCAGCAGCGCGAACGCCATCTTCGCATTGACTGCTTCAATATCCTGGGCCCAGGCAAGTGCACCCAGAATGACTACTGAGGCAAACAGCGAGCGAACTACGCGCATACACGGCTCCTTATGAAGGACACCATCCTAGCACATGGGCGATCTCGCGGGTAGCACTCCCAGCCGGGATGCTTACGATGGTGAACCCCGATCGGGCCGGCCCACACCGGCGGTGATGCGGTGATTATTTTCGAGAAGGCCAATGTCCTCCATGTGGGGGATCTCGTCTTCAACCGCCGCCACCCTTGCATCTACAGGCCTGCAGGCGCTTCCATCGCAGGGTGGATCACGACGCTTGAAACTGTTGCCGGGAAGTTTCCCGGGGATACCGTGTATATCTACGGTCATGCCCAGCAGGGGTGGGACGTAACCGGGCGCAGCGCCGACCTTCCATACCAGCGCGGTTACCTCGGCGCACTTCTGGAATTCGTGCGCACGGGGATCAAGGGCGGCAAGTCCGGCGAGGCAACTGTCGGTGTGACCGGGCCGCAGGGCGGCCTGCTGCCACAACCGGCCGTTGGCCTTCTCCTCCTGTGGGTCCATCCGGTCCCCCACACCCCACTCATCGGGGAAGAGACCGACGTGGCGAGCCGGATCGTAGGAGTCCAGCAATGCCCGCTGCTGCACGACTGCCTGCTCGACTCTGACAAATGAGGACGGCTGCGCATTCATGGCATCCGGGGAGAACCTGGTTGCGGGATCGCTGCCGTTGGAATAGAAGTGCATGGCGAATCCGCCGGGCAGTTTTTACCTGGCCAAAAACCCCTCTGGGGATCAGGGAGGTGAGCAAAAGACCCGCATTGTTTTGCGCGAATCGCCTTCTGGTGATTGCATTCACGATTGCCTCATTTTCTGAGGCAGGATTAGTGCGATTTCCGCCGTTGTGAACTACTTTAGAGCTGGCCGGTTTTGTCCCAGCCGGCCAGCAGCTTCTGATACGCCGGGTCATGGTACCTGTCCAGGGTGAATGCGGAAGCGTAATGTGGCAAGGAGCCGCCCGTCAGATGTGCCGCCAGGAGTTCCCCTGCGCCGCACGCGGCCATCAGTCCGTAGCCCGAAAGGGCTCCGATGATGTATGCACCCTCGACCGGCAGCGGCCCGATCAACGGCCGGTTCTCTCTCGTCTTGGCATAGTACCCGCCGTCCGACACCGGCTTGGGCATGTGTCCAAAGTATGCTTGCATGCCGGGGACCATAACGGCCAGCCCGCGCATCGCGATCTCGGGATAGTGGGGATCGAAAGCGAAGGGGAAGAGGGGTTCCACCGGCTTCGAGTCGTAGGTCCACAGGATTAGCACGACATCGCTGTCGGAGCCCCCTTCCGGACGGGCGTGCACGCCGGAAGGGAAGACGCGAAGTAGATATCGAGTATCTTCCGACGCGGCCAGCACGCTACGTTCTTCCTCCGACCACGGCAACGGGGCGGGATCAGTCCAGATCAGCAGCGGAGCGTCGCGTCCGACCGCGCGCAGGTGGTCGTGGAAGGCGACTTTGACGTGAAGCTCATAGTGCACCGGCAGATCCACGCCGATCATTCGGGCAACATGAGGCGCGAAAGGGCCGGCAGCGTTGACGAATGTGCGCGTCGGCACCCGGGTCGGTGCGGCCCCGCCGCCGAGCCGGACGGCAGCAATGCGGTTGTCCGACACCTCCACCCCCTCCACTCGGGCCTGCAGGAGCCGCAGGCCGCGCTCCCGCGACTGCTCCAGCATGTGCATGGCGAGCTGCTGCGCGCTGAACCAGCCGCAGCGTCGCGGGTGCAGAACGGCGACGGTGCTCTCCGACAGGTATGGGAAGTAATGGCGGATCAGCTCGCGGTCAGTGATCAGGTCGGCGCCGGTGGGTTGGCGTTCGTATCCCTGCGCCGGCGCGGGAGAGTAGGCTGCCTGCCCCGGCGGCCCTTCGTGACAACGGAGAGGGCCGGAGCCCAGGCCGGCCGCTTCCAGCGCGGCGTTTCGGAAGGCCGGGATACGATCCCGATCGGCGGTGACGAACAGGTATCCGCGCCGGTTGAGGTTGAAGCAGTTGGCGCTTTGCCGGGCCAGATCCTCCATGATGTCGATGCTGCGGTTCATCAGGCCGACCATGGCGTCGCCCGGCCCCGGCCACCAGTTGCGATAGCACTCCGTAGATTTGTCGCTCGTGAGCGAAAAAACGGGCAGCTCGTCGACGAGCAAAACGTTGCGCATGCCGTGGCGGACGGTCAGGTGGTAGGCAGCGGCGATGCCGGCGATGCCGGCCCCGCAGACAACGACTTCGGCGGTAGATTCTTGCATACACTCGTCTCAGCTTTTCAGGTCCATCCCGCGTGGCAATGTCCGGCAGTGAAAGTCGGACCGCACTGCTCTGCAAAGGGATTTCACAAATGCCTTGATGATTCTGTTCGGATCACCCTCGCCGCCCGGACTCTTCCTCCAACCCTAAGTGCATGAATTCATAAATACGGCGATGTATCGCAGCCGCAAGGCAGGAGTGCAGAGAATTTGTCATTTAACATTTGATCACTTGCCATTTGTCATTGAATCCAGCCAGTTATAATTCGTCCAATGGCCAATGACAGATTCTGCAGGTTTGGCTGTAGCCGCAATCCGACTCGACTTGCACTTCTATATCGGGCGGAAGTACATCTCCGTATTCATGAAATCGAAGACTAAGGCCCGCCATTCCAGTTCCCCAGGCTCTCAGGAGGGGTGACACCTCTTGCGCAGAAGATTAACGCTCGGACCTTCCACGGCAGAGACAGGAGTCCGACCTGCAACGCCGGATCCGGCAAACCTATTCACCTTTGACTTCGAATGCCGCCTCCAGGGATTGCAGCATCTCCTGCTCCTTGTTGGATATGCGGCCGAGACCCAGGAAGCCGCCGGCGGCTGTCGCAACTGCGCGCGCGTGATTCAGGACAGTCTCCTGGATCCGCCGTCCGACGTCCGCGGGAAGGTGCTTTATCAGCGCCTTTGTGTAGCTCTCCCATAACCTCATGAGCTTCGGCTCGGGGCGGCGAGACAGCCATCGTTCCACCAATTTGTACCCCAGGCCGTCCTTCGGCACGCCGGCTTCCGCCAGGGCTGCCATCAACACACCGCGTTCCGCAGGCTGAATCTCGCCATCGGACCAGGCGACTTCAATGACGGGAACGAGGGAAAAAGCGGCCAGAGTCTCTGGGCGGATATCGTGCTGGACCAATTGATCGAGGACATCCTCGTCGGCAATGCCGCAGATCCTGGCCAGCTCACTCTTGCGGTCTCGCTCCTTTTCTTTGCGCCGCATTGCGGCGATCAACTCGGTGTCCCGCTTGGTGAAAAAGGCATCCTCCAGTAACCGGGATTCCCTAATAAACGGTTGCTCCATTTCCTCTCTCCTCAGGGCTGTCATGAATGAACAGTTCCAGTGACTTTAGCGGGACTGACCGCAAATTTCAATAACGGAGGCGATGCGCTGCCCTGTGCGCATGACGGCCTGCCGGGCACCGATACCTTCACTAAGGACGCGCGGTGAGTTGGAGCCTATTATATCTGTCCCCGCACCGGAGAAAGGGTCATTATTGGTTTCGCGAAACCCAGCGAATCTCCAGCAGGGGCTTGGCCCGAACCGGAACTTGCGTTCGACGGGAACGGAATGCGGCCGGATAAGCCTAACATTGGTATTGGATTAGCTCGGACGGTGCTGCCCGGGTCTATGTCCTGGCCCTGGTTGAGGGCCGAGTCCGGGGAAGACAATAATAGGGTTTAGCGACAGATACTACTTACCGGTTCAATCCTGCAGACAGGCGGTCGATCAGAAGCATCTCCTCTGCAGTGAGCGCGAAATCCATGGCGCCGGCGCTTTCCACGGCGTGGCGCGCCTGACTTGCGCCGGGGATCGTCACAACCGTCTCACCGTGGAAATTCACAAGCCAATTCAGCGCGACCTGTGAGACGGATACGTCATGCGCCTGCGCGATACGGTCCATGGCCTCGATGAGGGGACGGCTCTTGTTGATGAGCCTGCCCAGCCTGAGACGCCGGCCGATGGGACGGGTCTGCAGCAGCTTCGGATCCTTGTGGAACTTGCCGGTAAGCAGGCCCATTTCCAATGGAGAGTAAGCGATAATCGCAATCCCCAGTTCCCTGGCGGCGGCCAGGACTCCGTTGGTTTCGATGTGACGGTCGAGGACGCTGTACTTTACCTGGTTGGAAGCCAGCACAAAGCCGCGCTTGACCAGGGCTGAGTGCGCGCGCCGCATCTGCCGGGCGGAGAAGTTGCTCACGCCGGCCGCCCGGATCTTTCCAGCTTCGATGAGATCCGCCAGGGCGTCCATCTCCGCTTCCACGGACGAGAATGAGGCCGGGAAGTGGACCTGGTGCAACTCGATGCCGAAAGGCTTCAGGCACTCCAGGCGCCGGTCGATGGTGTTCCGGATGGAACCTGCCGAACGGAACAGAGGATTCCACTTGGTCGCCACAACCACCTGGCCGTTTGCGATGCCGGCGCGCGTAAGAGCGCGAGCCAGGCCCCTTTCGGAGCGCCCGTATCCATAAAGTTCCGCGGTGTCGAACCAGTTCATCCCGCCTTCGAGTGCAGCTTGGACAATCGCATCGGTCTCCGGGGACAGGACAGTGGACCACATTCCCCTGGCACCACCCTTCCCCTCGGAAAACTGCCACGCACCCAATCCGATCGGGGTGATCCGGATGTCCGTCCGCCCCAATTGCCTCCTCGGCCTTCTTTCGATTGCAGACAGCAGTTCCGACGTCTCTGACATGATTGCAGCTCCTCCCATCGGATTATGGTATCCGATTCGCAAATTCCCTGGGAGCTGGCCCCAAAAAGGGTTTATCCGTCCGCAACTACTCCTGTTGCACAGTGGCCTTCTTAATTGCAGCCACGACCGTTTTGGCTCCTTCCGGGACTCCCGGTACTTTGATCCCTTTGAGATTCTTTGTTTCTTGGGCCGCGAGCGATTCGGGGATCTTCACAGTTCTGGTCAGGAGTTCCTTTCCGGCCGCAGATTCGTAGGTGAAACTGATCTCGATTTCCGAGTATGCAGCGAGGGCGAGGTTGCGCAGCTTGAGCATGTGGGTGGCGGACTTGGATTTCGCACTATAAACCCAGTTTTCTTCCAGGATTCGGATGTAGCGGTCGGGATACTGGCGGTAATTGGTCAGGAGCTGCGTTTGTCTGTCCGGCGCCTTGGTTTGTCGTGCCTGGGCGGCGGCTTCGACCGCCGGCAGCGGCAGCGGGGACACGCGCATCAGCGCCTTGTAGACCAGCAGAAGCACCGCTCCCGAAAGAAGAGCGATATAGAAGACCAGGAGCCACCTGGGGGTGGTGATTCTCATCATGCCTCCGCCATCATTTTCTGTCAGCTCGCCTCCCGGTTGCCGCGCAATTCCAATCGTACACCGTTTTGTCTGTTCCCGGTCGCGTTTTCATGGCTGCCGGCTCAATTCCGGGATTTTTATTTGAAACCCTTTTGCGCCTTCGGTCACATACCCAGCGAAACGGCATGAACATCGGATCGGGAAAGGAGCTATCGTATGAAGAAGTTTTCACTGTTAATGATATTGGTCCTGATGGTCGCACTGCTTCCGGCTGCCCTGGCATCGGCGCAGGATCTGCACCGAAGCTATAACATAGGTGCCGGCTCGTACATCCGGGTTCAGAACATATCCGGGGACATCCGCGTGATCGGAGTCGCGGGAACGACCGTTGCGGTGGACGCTGTCGTCGTCGGACCGGATCGGCAGATGATAAGCATCGAGGACCTGAGCACCAACAACGGGATTGAGCTGCGCGTGAAATACCCGCAGACTGGAAATACGAACGCAAGCGTAAACTTCGAAGTCCGCGTGCCGTCCATGGTTGACTACAACTTCGACCGCGTGAATTCCGTAAGCGGCAGCGTTGAGGTCACGGGAGTGCGCGGCCGCCTGAAAATCAACAGCGTGAGCGGCGAAGTGACCGCAAAAGAGATCACCGGGACGGTCAACGCAAACAGCGTCAGCGGAGATGTCATGGTGGAATTAGCGCATCTCGAGGGGACCGGTGACATGAAGTTCAACTCGGTCAGCGGCGATGTGATTGTGATCGCTCCGGCGGCTCTGGGCGCCGATATCGAGATGTCTACCCTGAGCGGAGCTCTCGAGACCAACTTCCCGCTCCAGATCGAGGAGAAGGAATTCGGTCCGGGCAGGTCGGCCCGCGGCACAGTGGGTGCAGGCGGCGGCTACAGTCTGCGCCTGAGCACGATCTCCGGCAAGGTCAGCTTGACCGGCAAATAGTCCGCAACGCCTCTTCAAGAGAATTGCCATAACAAGCGCCGGCCCCGCCCACGGGCCGGCGCCGTCATTTCCTCAGCACTCGTCTCCACAAGACCTTCCAGCTCCCCGGGTTTAAAGCCGCCACAGATTGCACAGATTTCACGGACGAGTCCATCTGTGCTACTCACCTGAAAATCCTTGCCAAAAAGGAAAGGATTTTTCAGCGCTATGGAATAACGGTCGGTATCGGCATCGGGATCGCTATCGCAGTCGCAATCGCTATCCAAAACAGTGCATGATCGGACGCCTCTGTGCTGATGTCGGCAGCGTGATGATGCCGAAATCGATGCCGATAGCGATCCCGATAGCGATTGCGATCCCGATACCGATTGTGCAGGGCATTCGCCCGCCGTGCGCGGCATGCAAAGGCCACGCCTTCCAGGAGTGGCCGCATGCTTGATTGCGGCCATCGGCCGCGCTATGTAATCTGTGGCAGCTTTTTCGCATGCGGACACGCCATCCCTGCAGCCTCTTGCGCAGTGGAGACGATTCGCATATAAGTTCTGGGCACTGGATTAACTGCCGGAAGGAGTGTCGCGTGTCATACCAGTACATCTATGTGATGAAGGACCTGCGCAAGGTATACCCTCCCGGCCGGGAGGTCCTGAAAGGGATCTGGCTGTCGTTTTTCCCGGGAGCGAAGATCGGCCTGATCGGCGCCAATGGCGCCGGCAAGAGCACCCTGCTGAGAATCATGGCCGGCGTGATCAGAGACTTTCAAGGCGAAGCCTGGCCCGCAGAAGGGGTGAGAGCCGGCTTCCTGCCGCAGGAGCCGCAGCTCGACCCGTCCAAGGATGTTCTTGGGAACGTGGAAGAAGGGGTGCGTGCCACCCGGCAGCTCCTTCAGGCGTTCGATGATCTGAATGCGCGCTTTGCGGAGGACCTGTCCCCGGATGAGATGGACAAGCTGCTGGCGGAGCAGGCCCGCGTGCAGGATGCCATTGACGCGTGCAATGCCTGGGAACTCGACCATGCCCTTGAGGTCGCCATGGATGCGCTGCGCCTGCCGCCCGGGGATGCCGATGTGACGAAACTTTCGGGAGGAGAGCGCCGTCGGGTCGCGCTGTGCCGCCTGCTTCTGGAGCGGCCTGATCTCCTGCTCCTCGACGAACCCACCAATCACCTGGATGCGGAATCGGTCGCCTGGCTGGAGCGATTCCTGCAGGAGTATCCGGGCACGGTTGTGGCCATCACGCACGACCGGTACTTCCTGGATAACGTAGCGGGCTGGATCCTGGAATTGGATCGAGGCGAAGGCATACCCTGGGAAGGGAATTATTCGTCCTGGCTCGAACAGAAGCAGGCCCGGCTGGAATTGGAGGAGAAACAGGAGTCCGCGCGCCGGCGCACGCTCCAGCGCGAGCTCGAGTGGGTGCGCATGTCTCCCCGCGCACGTCAGGCGAAGGGAAAGGCGCGACTCAACTCCTATGATCAACTGCTGGCCGAGGAGGCGGAGGCCGAAAAGCGCGTCCAGGCCACCGAGTTGCACATACCGCCGAGCCCCAGGCTGGGGGATCTTGTAGTCGAGGCACGCAACCTTCGGAAGGGATACGGCGAGAGGCTCTTGATCGAGGACCTCTCCTTCAAGCTGCCGCGCGGCGGCATCGTCGGAGTGATCGGTGCGAACGGCTCCGGCAAGACGACGCTTTTCCGCATGATCGTAGGGGAGGAGGAGCCGGACGGAGGCACCCTCAGGATCGGGGAGACGGTCAAAATCGCTTACGTGGATCAGAGCCGGGATACGCTCCAGGGGGATCGGCAGGTTTGGGAGGAAATCAGCGACGGGCGGGATGTCGTCACACTCGGCAAACGGGAGATTCCCGCACGGTCCTATGCGGCGGCCTTTAACTTCAAAGGGTCGGATCAGCAGAAGCGTGTCAAAGACCTGTCGGGTGGCGAGCGCAACCGCGTGCATCTGGCGAAGGTGCTGAAAAGCGGCGGAAACCTGCTCCTCCTCGACGAGCCGACCAATGACCTCGATGTCGACACACTGCGTTCACTGGAAGATGCGTTGCTCTCCTTTGCAGGCTGTGCAGTGGTGATCAGCCACGACCGGTGGTTCCTGGACCGCATCGCGACCCACATCCTGGCATTGGAAGGGGATTCCAAGGCAGTCTGGTTCGAAGGCAATTATCAGGACTATGAAGCCGACCGGAGGCGGCGCCTGGGCGCACTCGCCGACCAGCCGCACCGCCTCAAGTACAAACCCCTGGTCCGATAACAGAAGTGCTCAGGTCTGTGAGGTTCACTTATTCAACCTGATCCACACGTATCAAGCCCGTTCCTTCCAAAAACTGAATATTGCGCAAATGTTTGGCTGGCTCGGAACAGGTAAGGGTCTGCAAATAAAGCCACGAATTCCACGAATTCTGACGAAGAATCATCTCCCGTGATGCGAGCCATACCACGCGGCTTTCGTGATAATTCGTGGAATTCGTGGCAGTTTTTTTCGGGCTGGCTGAACAATTACAGTATTGCAGACCTGGTCCCTTCGTCATGCCGAAGTGGAAAGGAAAGTGCCGCGAGGTTGTTGGAAGCTGATGGCGATAAAGACTACGCCCACGGCATAGAGTTTCTTCCCCTCCACCGCCCTTTCCTGCACATTTGTGACCGCACCGGAAGCATCAAAGAACGGGCTGCTGATTTTCAATGTGGTCCGGGGCACGAGCCTTTCGCTGCACAGAAACCGCATCCCTCTGGGTGAGAAGTCCACCATGCGGGCTTTTTGAGCTCTTCCGGGCCAGGTGGAAAAATACGATATGCTGTCCTCCCGCTTCATCCGCGGGATCGAACGCTGGTATTCACTCCTGACCTCGGCAGGCTTCTTGGACTGAAGCACGCTCTCGCATGCCCGGCAGCGATCCCCGGCCTGGGGTTCCCGCGCCAGCGGTTTCCTGCAAAAGGGACAAAACACCGTGGTAAGCGGCTTTTTGTCCTGCGATTCGGGCCGCCTGGTATACTCCGCGAACAATGCCCTATCGTATTGAGCGCGGCGTTCGGGGTTGCCGAGCACCTCGTAGGCCTGATTCAGGATGGAAGCTTCCAGTGTGGATCCGCCAAGGTCCGGATGCTGTTTCAATTCACGCATCAGCGTGCGGTAACTGGCACGGATGACCTCGGCAGGGGCGTCCGGCTGCACCTGCAAAATGCGATAGTAGTTCCTGCGGTTCTTCATCGGTCCATCCCGGGCTCACTGATTCGCCATCCCTAATATCGGCAGCGGACCCCTCCCCCTTCACACTATGCGGTGATTCAGATGGTGTCAGGAATCTCCCTTCCTCGGAATCAGGGAAGCTGTTAGAATCCCACCCCTTGATGATGACTGCGAACCCGCACAACTACGACGAAGATAAAATCAAGACCCTCTCGTCGCTCGAGCACATCCGGAGGCGTTCGGGCATGTACATCGGGCGCGTCGGGGACGGCTCCGACTACGACGACGGGATCTACATTCTGCTCAAGGAGGTAGTGGACAACTCGGTGGACGAATTCATCATGGGATTCGGCAGCCACATCTCCGTGGCTCTCGAGGGGATCCGGGTCACGGTGCGCGATTATGGCCGCGGCATACCTTTGGGCAAGGTGGTCGAGTGTGTGTCACGCATCAATACCGGCGCCAAGTACAACGACGAGGTTTTCCAATTCAGCGTGGGGTTGAATGGAATCGGCGCCAAGGCGGTCAACGCGCTGTCTCGCCACTTCGCGGTCCGGAGTTACCGGAACGGCGAGTTTGCCGGGGCAGTCTTCGAGCGGGGCAGACTTGTGGAGGAACGCAAGGGAAAGGCCTCCGGGGAGCCGGACGGCACTCTCGTCGTTTTCGAACCCGACCCGGAGATTTTCGCCGGCGCCTGTTACGCAGCGGACCATGTGGTGCGCCGTTTGCGCCTCTATTCGTTTTTGAATGCCGGCTTGCGCATCGAACACCAGGGCCAGGTCTTTTTGTCGCGCAACGGCCTCCTCGATCTGCTGCGCGACGAGGTCGGCGACGAAGCCTTGTATCCGCCGCTGCATTACCGGTCGAAAACGCTGGAACTCTCCTTCACGCACACGCAGCGGTTTGACGAAACCTTCCTGTCATTTGTCAACGGCCAGTTCACGAGCGACGGCGGCGTGCACCTGAGCGCTTTCCGGGAAGGGCTTGTCAAGGGATTCAATGATTACTCCAGGGGGAAGTTCGACGGGGATGACATCCGGGAGGGCATGGCGGGGGCGATTGCGATCCGGCTCAAAGAGCCGGTCTTCGAATCACAGACGAAGAACAAGCTTGGCAACACGGATTTGCGCGGCGAACTGGTGGGGCAGGTGCGCGAGGTTGTCACCGATCTGCTGCACCGGAATCCGAAATCGGCAGAGAAGGCGCTGGCCAAGATCGAGGAAACGGTCAAGCTGCGCCGGGAGTTGCAGTCGATCAAGAAAATGGCGCGGGAGCGGTCGCGCGCGACTTCAATCCGTGTGCCTCAGCTCAAGGACTGCAAGGTACATTACGAACGGCGCAACGGCCGTGGTGTCTCATCCATGATCTTCATCACGGAAGGGCAGTCCGCCGCCGGATCGATCGTAAGTTGCCGCGACGTGAACACCCAGGCGATCTTCGCCCTGCGAGGCAAGCCGCTGAACGTCTGCGACCTCCAGCGCGACGTGATGTACCGGAACGAAGAGCTGTACAACCTGATGCGGAGCCTGGACATCGAGGACTCGGTCGAGCGTCTGCGCTACCACAAGGTGATCGTCGCAACCGACGCCGACGTGGACGGACTGCATATCCGCAATCTCCTGCTCACCTTCTTCCTGCGTTTCTTCGAGCCCATCGTCCACGAGGGGCACGTCCACATCCTCGAAACACCCATCTTCCGCGTCCGCAACCGCAATGAGACGATCTACTGCTATTCCGAAACCGAACGTGATGCTGCGATGAGGGAACTGCGCGGGGCCGAGGTTACGCGCTTCAAGGGCCTGGGGGAGATCTCCCCCTCCGAGTTCAAGCGCTTCATCGGGCCGGAGATGCGCCTGACTACGGTGCGCCCTGCCGGCCGCAACCGCGTGCCGTCGATCCTGGGATTCTATATGGGGCGCAACACTCCCGAGCGGCGCCAATACATCATGAATCACCTGGTGCCGGAGGCGGAATCATGACGGACAGACAAAAGAGCCTGCCGCTCTTCGGCGGGGAGCCGCCGGCGGCTCCCGCGCCTGAGCCCGGACTGGACGAGCCGGCCGGCGAAAACGCGGCACGCGGACTCCAGGGAACCGGCGACGGGCCGCTCAAGCGCCTGATGGACGGGAATTTTCTCCAATATGCGTCCTACGTAATCCGCGACCGCGCCATCCCCAGCCTCGATGATGGTCTCAAGCCGGTGCAGCGCCGGATTCTTTTTTCCCTGCACGAGAACGATGACGGCAAGTTTATCAAAGTCGCCAACATCGTCGGCTACTGCATGCAATTCCACCCGCACGGCGATGCCTCGATCGGAGAGGCGCTGGTGGCGCTCGCAAATCGCCAGTACCTGATCGAACGCCAGGGCAATTTCGGCAACATTCTCACGGGGGACCCGCCGGCAGCGGCGCGCTATATAGAATGCCGCCTGACCGAACTGGCGCGCACGGAACTGTTCAACGATGATTTGACTGAATTCGTTGCCACTTACGACGGGCGCAAGAAGGAGCCCGTCAGGCTCCCGGCCAGGCTTCCGCTGTTGCTGATGCACGGCGCCGACGGCATCGCGGTCGGCATTTCCACCCGCATTCTGCCGCACAATTTTGCGGAGCTGATCGAAGCTCAGATCGCCATACTCTCGAAAAAGCAGTTCCATGTCCTGCCCGATTTCCCCACCGGCGGCCTGATGGACGCACGGGCTTATGATGACGGGCGCGGGCATGTGATCGTGCGCGCGCGCATCGAGAAAAAAGACCATCGCACGCTGGTCGTCCGGGAGCTTCCCCACGGCGCCACAACCGACTCCCTGATGGCGTCGGTCGAAGAAGCCGCTCGAAAGGGCAAGATCAAGGTGAAGAGCATCAGCGACTTTACTGCTGAAAGCGCGGAGATCGAAATCAAACTGCCCCCCGACCAGGACGCGGATCGTGCCGTGGAGGCTCTCTATGCCTTCACCCAGTGCCAGATTCAAATTGCCAGCCGCATCGTGGTGATCCGCGATGACAGGCCGGTCGAAATGGATGTCTCCTCGATCCTGCGCCATAACACGGCGCGCCTGGTCGACCTGTTGCGGCGCGAACTGCAGCGGCGCCGGAAGCGCCTGACGGAGGAAATGCACCATCAGACACTTGTGCGCCTGTTCGTCGAAAACCGGATCTACCAGCGGATCGAAAACTGCGATTCGGCCGCAGCGATATTCGAGACGGTGCTCGATGGCCTGCGCCCCTTCCGCGGGCTCATGCATCGCGATGTGACCCGCGAGGATGCCGAAATGCTGGTCGGTATCCCGATCCGGCGGATTGCCGTCTATGATCTCGAAAAGGTCCGCAGGGAAATCGAGCGCACAGCCGGCGAGCTCGAGGAGGTCGGAAAGGACCTTGTGGCGCTGGTGCCATACGCAATCCATACCCTGCGCAGCCTGCTGCGCAAGTATGGCGACGCTTACCCGCGGCGCAGCAAGCTTGCCCAGTTCGGGGAGATTTCAGAACGTGAGCTCACCGCCGACGAGCTGGCCATCGCCTATGATCGCGGGAAGGGGTATATCGGCCACAGGATCACCGGGGAGCCGCTGCTTTCCTGCTCCCCCCTCGACAGGCTTCTGCTGGTCTGGAAGGACGGCCGCTGCCGCGTGGTTGCGCCGCCCGAAAAACTTTTTGCCGACACATCGCTGATCCACTGCTCCATCCTGGATCGCGAGAGAGTCCTGACGCTGGTGTTCGAATGGGATCTTTTCACGCATATCAAGAAGATCGTCCCAGGGGGGCTCGTCACGAATCGCGAGTACCGGCTGGCGCCCAGGGGCGCGAACGTCCGCTTTCTGGCCGACGACGATCCGCCGCTGCTTTTCGTGCGTTACGCCCCGGACGGGCGCACCAGGATCCGCCAGCAGGAATTCGCGGTCGACCGGCTGCCGGTTCAGGAACGCGATCATCAGGGCATGGTCATGACCTCCAAGCGCATCGAGTTCATCGGTGCGGTCAAGCCCGAAGACTGGGACGATTCGCTGACGGGACCGCGCGGCCGCTTCAGCCATCTTGCCTGAATTCCCGGGGCCGTTATTTCTTTCCCTTTTTCAAAATCACCACTACATCCTCGCCTCTGATTTCTCTCCCTCCCGCGGCTTCCGTCAAGTTGCCGGTCAATGGCACGATAAGCGCCGTGCCGTCAACAACCTCGCGGCCAAGAGATTCCTGGATCGCCGCCAGGATCTCCCTGGAATCAAACTTCAGGCTCAGGTCGACAAATCCATCCGGCCCGAGCGAGACACACGCAAGCGCCTCGGTCTTGCCGGTGAACGGCTCGAAGGGCGTGGCGACATCTTCCAGAGCGGATCTCATGGGCGCCACGCCCGCGAGCCGCACCGTCGCGGGATCCACTGTGGTGACATCGAAACCCGCGGTTCCCAGAATGGCTATCGGCATGACGCCTTCCGACTTGGTATTCCAGGGATTGGGGCACCCGCCGGGTTTGATGTCCACGGGTACGGTGATGGGCTCTTCCCGCAAACGGGTTCCGACGATGAACTGAGTGACCAGCCCGTACCGGTTTGTCGCCGGGAATTCACCCTCCGGATTTCGAACTCCATCGACATTGTATGTGTAGACACAGGATGTGAAATCCTCAGGACCCCAATAGGCATCGAACGGAAGGAGCGTTCCCCCCTCGAAGTTGCGGACATCCATCAGCAGATTCCCTGCCTTCGGGTCATAGTCAAAGGGACTCCCCAGCTCGATCCGGATGTCGAATTCTTTGGGACCGTTGTCCGGTCCTGTGTATTTGCTGGAGAGAGCCAATGGACCGGCGAAGACAATCGTGTCGTCGGCGCCCACGTTCTCCGCGAAAACGGGGCTGAGTTTGCCCGGTCCGGCTGAGGTTGTGGACAGGTTGATCTGGACTCCGGGCAACAATCCGGCGAACGCGCTGGCCCACATGTTGGTATCGGGGCGGAAGGCGATTGCGGTGATCCGGATGGGTCCTCCGGCGTCTGCAAACTCCGATGCGGCATACACTTGCTGATAGCGCTGCGAGTTGTAGGAATAATCACCCAGATCAAAAGGGAAGCAGATATTGCTGGCGCCCTCGACCGCCTGCAAAACCCTGGGCACAACAATACTCTGAGCGGACGCGGACGCCGCCGCGAGCGCCGTGGCGAGAAGACACGAGACCGAAATAAAAGCGATTCGCTTTTTGAGATTCATGCATTCCTCCGAATTCAAGGTTACAAATCAGCGGGGGGATTTGCTGCGTGACGGTAGGGGGGATGGCCGTCCGCCTTCAGGGGAGAGTGCAGCCGGCCGAGAGCGTGATTCGATCGGGACTTGCCCGTATAAAACCTATCGGCCGCCGGGGCAACCTACTTTATAGGAAATTGTTTATGTGCGATTTTTTGGACTTGGCATGCGAAGGAGCGGTGTTAAGATCTGCAATGGAATGAACGCTCAAACACTGTGCCGGGCACAGGAGCAGGATATGAACAGGGGTTTACGTCTGTTGCTTCTCTGCGCATTCTGGATGGTTCTGCTGCCTGCACTCGCCGCCGCGCAGCAGGTTTCGCTGACCATACTTCACACCAACGACACGCACAGCCATCTGTTGCCGTTCAGCTATCCCTCCAAAGTGTCCCCCGGCTCGGAGCTGGCCGCGCTCAGAGCGCGCAGCAATATCGGCGGCATCGCTCGGCGGGCGACTCTCTACAAGCGCCTGCGTGCCGAGCTGGAGCGGAAGGGAACAACGGTCTGGCTGGTGGACGCGGGAGACTTTTCCGACGGTACGCCGTTTTCGACCGAGTACCACGGCGAAGCGGACATCGAGGCGATGAATGCGGCAGGCTATGCGTTCGGCACGATCGGCAACCATGAGCTGAACAATCCGCTTCCCCGCCTCAAGAACCTGATCGGAATGTTCCGGTTTCCCTTGCTTTGCGCGAACCTGACTGAAAACGCGACGGGGCAGCTGCTGGTGAGAGCGTCCGTGATCCGCGAAGTTGGCCCGCTGCGCATTGCCGTTTTCGGCCTCACCACTCGCGAAGGCGCCCACTACCCTGCGGCGAAGGGGCTCCTGACGATCGAAGGCGAGATGGAGGCGGCCCGGCGTATGGCCGTCGCTCTGCGTCGGGAGGCCGACATCGTGATTGCGTTGTCGCACGCCGGTGAGGAGATGGACGGGCGGATCGCCTCAGCGATTCCCGGGATTGACGTCATTGTAGGGGGGCACTCGCACTCCCGCCTGCCGTTCGGGGAGAGGATTCCATTCTCGGAGGACGTGAATGTGAAGGCGCCGCGCGGGACCATCGTGGTGCAGGCGCACCAGTGGGGCGGGGAACTCGGGCGCCTCGACCTTCAATTCTCCAGGGACGAGGGCGCCGGCTGGCGTGTCTCCCGATACCAGGCGCGCCTGATTCCGGTTCTCTCCGACATTCCGGATGATCCTGCAGTCGCGGCCGTGGTGGATCGCTACTGGAAGCCCATTGCCTCCCGCTACGGAGTGATCCTGGGCCAGGCTGCCGATGACTTCGTGCCGCAGCGCGACGACCTGGCGCACTACAATCTGGTCGCCGACGCTGTTCGGGAAACCTACGGCACAGAAATCGAGCTCGAAAACACGGGGGGTGTGCGGGCTCCGCTGGTCAAAGGGAAGATCACGCAGGCGGATCTCGCCGACATGGATCCGTTCGAAAACACGGTTGTCACATTCGAGATTACGGGGCGCCAATTGAAGGAGGTCCTGTTGAAAACCCGCCCGGCGGTATCCGGCCTGCGCTATCGCATCGATCGCGGACGGCTGGCCGAGGTGACGGTCGGGGGAAAACCGGTGGAGGATGATCGCGTTTATACCGGGGCAACGAACTCCTACTTTCTCGGCTTCGCCTTGAAAGGCATCGAAAGTGTGAACACCGGCAAGCTGCGGAGGGAGGTGGTGGCCGAATACATCCGCAAGAAAGGCACCGTCCGTCCCCTCTATGACGGCCGCCGTGTCATCATCGAGCCGCAAATCGAACGGAAGTTCCAGAACGACCTGCGAGATCGTACCCGCACCCCATAAGCGCTTGCCAATTCCATTACTTCATACTATAAAGTCCTTCATGGGAATATTCGAACTCCGGGCGTCGCGTCGTCAGGTCCTGGCGGACACGCGCAATGAGCGGTGCGTAGCCGCGAAATCGGCGCTCCTGGTCCTGCCGTTTTATCCCAAGAGCCGGTATGGCAGTCTGGGAAAACATGTGCTTACTCCGGCTTTGAGCCTGTCTGCGGTGGCCGCTGCGACTCCTGCGAATTGGCGGGTCCGAATCTGGGATGAAAACCTGCTGCAGGGTTCGCCGCCGCAGGATCCGGTGCCGGAGGTTGTTGGCATGACCGTTCACCTGACATTCGCACAACGCGCCTATGATTTGGCAGCGTGGTACCGTGCCCGGGGCGCCCGCGTGATCCTCGGCGGACTGCACGTGCAGTCCCGCGCGTCCGAACTCCACACAGCAAGAGCCAGCCCCCTTGTAAGCCCCGGGTGACGGCCCTCCGCGGAAGGATATCGTTTACTCCCGAAAATTCCCAAAGAAAGGAGTGAGAACGTAATAGAAAGCTAAACCGATCCTCGTCGAACACTCAGGCGGCATAGAAGCATTCCTGCTCCCAAGACTTCATCAACAGTCGCGCCGATATTGCAGGAATCTCGAGGTCACCTCGCCGCTGAGCGGGCTTACCTCGAACTCCAGGAAGAGCTTGACGCACCGCCGCCCGTGACGGTGAAACCGCCGATTTGCGCCACTCCCTTGCGCTTGAGGTCCTCCTTTGCGCGACGATACCATTGGGCCTGCGCCAGCACAAGTTTCGCCGCCGGGAAACCGATCAGATATGTGACGAGCAGAATCAATGCGCCTCGTGTGCCCACGACGACAATGGGGAACATGGCCCAGAACGGGATCAGGAAGAGGTAGAGAAACCAGCCCACACCGGGCGTCAATACCCCGATGACGGTGAACAGTCCGATAATGCCGAAAATGAACGAGCCGATCAGTATGCGCTCGGTTATCGAGAGGTCAGGACCTTCGAAAAACGGCTCATCTTCCGCCGGCAGCCCTTCCGGGGGCACGTTTTCGGGTTGCTCATTCCCCTCCAGCGAGCTGATGATGGCGTGCACGCCTGCGGCAATCCCCGAGTCAAAATCATCTTCCTCGAAGCGCGGAGCCATGAGGTCACGGATAATGCGGCCCGCCGACGCATCGGAGAGTTTTGCCCTTAATCCGGAACCTACTTCGATGCGGATGCGCCGGTCCGCAGGGGAAACGAGCAGCAGCACTCCGTTGTCCTTCCCCTTTTCGCCAAGCTTCCACGTCTGAAACACGCGGGCCGCGTATTTCTCGAGCCCCACTCCCTGAAGCGAAGGCATGGTCAGTACCGCGAGCTGGTTGTTGCTTGCCTCCTCGTGAGCTTTGATCAGCATGGCGACATGATCGCGGGTCCGGGGCGACAGGATCTCGGCGTTGTCCGTAATCCTGCCGGTCAGGTAGGGGACTTCCGCGACCTGTGCCCTGGCCGCGGCAAAGGCAAGCAAAACGACGGCGAAGCCGCCGAGCAGCACCGCCGCCGGTGTGCGGGCACGAATAGCTTCGGCGTTCATGAGTTCGGGCCCTCCCTCTCGAGAAACTCCTCGGGAATGTCATCTCCTGCACTCGCCCTGGCAAATCCGTGCCGGAGCAGCAGCTTCTCCACATCGAGAAGCCCTCCGGCCAGCGCGTCGGGAGCGCTGCCTCCGGCGAGCACCGCGTCCATCGCGGATGCGATCTTCTCGAACTCGGTTTCGGGAATGCGTCCTGTGATCCCCGTGTCGGCCAGTACGGCGGCGCGGCGCTCGAGCTGAGACGCCAGCAGCAGGATTGCCTTCCGCGACCGCTCCCGGCCGAGAATGCGCTCCAGGAAGAGCGACTGTGCGTACTGTCTTGCTTCCTCCTCCGCCCGCTCTTTGCCCAGAAAGCACCGGGCGACGGGTTGAAGGAAAATGCCGGCCAGGGCCGAGATCATGCCTGCTCCCAGCACCGCGGTTCCCCAAACGAAGGGAGAGGTGGAAACCCGCCCGAGCTCAAAGGCAGAACCGGTGGCGAGCGCAAGTGCAGCCATCGCAGCCCCCAGGGAGAAAGCCTTCCAGGGAACCTCGGGGTATATGTCGCTCTTGCCCGTCACGACGGCCAGCACCTGGACGCCGGTCTGTGCCTCCACTCGTGCAGCCAATTCTCTGATCCTGACCTTTTCCTGATCGCTGAGTTTCATGATCGAGCCTGCATGTATGGGAGATCCGAAATTTCTGTCCCCGGATCGACTGTCG
>Ga0113563_10000398_pt1 | contig 20532 bp, 17 predicted proteins | sample Mud3Dept3metaG_FD_80117 | JGI IMG/M metagenome (GOLD analysis project Ga0113563, IMG submission 80117) | Freshwater wetland microbial communities from Ohio, USA, analyzing the effect of biotic and abiotic controls - Mud 3 Core 4 Depth 3... | ecosystem: Environmental > Aquatic > Freshwater >... | reverse complement strand
TGCGCGGCAGCGTCGATGCCGAGAGCAAGACCGCTGATGATGGTCAGCCCGGCATCGGACAGCGCCTTGGCGAACAATTCCGCGTTGGCAATGCCTTGGGGGGACGCGCTGCGGCTGCCCACGATGGCCAGCGAACGACGGTTGAGCAACTCGGTGCGGCCTTTGACATAGATCAGCAGCGGCGGATCCGGCGCCTCCAGCAGGGCCTGCGGATATTCGGCATCTGCCAGGGTCACGACATGGTTGGCCGGGTCTTCCAGCCAGGAGGCCACTGCATCCAGGTTTTCGCCGCCCGCCCCGCCATCCCGTATGATCGAGGCCGTTTCCGCCGGGACGACTTTGGCCAGGTCAGCGCGGCTTGCCGAGAATATCTGCTGAGGCGAACCAAAACTAAGCAGCAGCCGGTGCAGCGATCGGTCGCCGAGCCCCGGGATTAGGCTCAGGCGCAGCCATAACGCGAGGTCATTATCGAGAGCCATCGGAGGCGTGAAAGAAGGGCGCGCGCGCCGCACGCGGATTCGCGCGGCCAGCCGCGGGATGCGCCAGAGTCAGGGATTCGTGACGATGTCCAGCACCGACACCGGCCGCGACGCCTGCATCACCAGACCGTATGCCGCGCGGTCGAAGGTGCGGAAGACCATCACCAGCCCATAACGCTCGTCCGGGAGTTGGGTGATCTCGACGTCCTTGGCCGATCCGGCCTCGGGGTAAACGGGCCCGTCCCTGGGCCGCAAGCGCTCGACGTAGTAGCTGCGCATATCATTACTTCCCGTCGGTCCGCTGCGCCCGTAGAGCGGTTGTGTGCGCTGGGTATAGCGGTCGCTGCTCTGGCTGCGGTATATCGCCAGCACATGCCCGACTTCAAGCCCGTCCGTGCTGCCTTTGGACAGCGCGACGATAGACGAAGGGCCGGTTTCCCGCAGATTGCCGTAAGCGGAAATGATGCGGGCTTTGATGGTTTTTTGGGGTGCGCGCGGCACGTAGGTAAAGGTCGGCTTTTCCCGGGATGCCGGCAGCAAGCGGTCGTCCTGATAGATTTCCTGCGTGGACTTGATGATTTCTATCGTAGCCAGATCGTTGCCGTAATCGCGAACCCGGGCTTCTCCCAGATAGACGGCCTCGTATCCCAGGGTTTCATTGGTTTCAGGATCAATCAGCGCATCGCCGCGACGAAAAATCTGCCAGATTTCGCCCTTGTCTTTTGTGATTCCCTGAACATAGGCGATATTTCCGGCGCCGAGCGCAACGCGGTTTTCCTCGGTTGCGACGATGCGCGCGGCCGAATCAAGTTCGGTTTGGCCCACCACCAGCGGTTGCGACAGAAAAGGCGCGATTTCGGACGGGGAAATGCTGGGCACGGCACGCGCGTCCAGCGGCTCAACGCGCACCTTGGGCGAGAGCTTGACGGTATCAAGCGTCATAAGCCGCAACGCGGCCGGTTGCGCCGAGCGATCGAGCACCAGGACATCCCCGGGGTAGATGCGGTGGGGGTTCTTGATCTGATCCTGATTCATCTTCCACAATTCAGGCCAGCGCCACGGTTCTTTGAGATAGCGCCCGGATATGCTCCACAGCGTATCCCCCTCAACCACGGTATAGCGCTCGGGGGCGGTGTCTTTAAGCGCGCCACCATCGGCGGCCATCGCCTGAAAGACCGGAACCAACAGCAAAATCAGCGATATAATTAGTCTTGCCATGAAGCACCCCATTTTCAGGCCCTTATGTACAACGTAAGGTAATGGATTAAATTCTGCATCTAGCTGATTAAATTAGCAAGTTTTTTATGGCTTTGCTTCCTATACTGCACTACCCCGACCCACGCCTGCATACCCTCGCTGCCGAAGTGCGCGAGGTCAATGCCGATATCCGTCAATTAATCAAAGACATGGCTCAGACCATGTATGCTGCTCCCGGGGTCGGTCTGGCGGCCACGCAGGTCGATGTTCATCAGCGCATCATCGTGGTCGATATTTCGGAAACGCACGACCAGCTCAAGGCGTTGATCAACCCGAAAATTCTGGAGGCGAGCGGGGAGGCCGAGTGCGAAGAAGGATGTCTTTCTGTGCCCGGCATCTACGAAAAAGTGCGTCGCGCCGAACGCATCAAGGTGACGGCGCTCAATCCCGAGGGCAAACCGTTCATTCTGGAGGCCGAGGGGCTGTTGGCGGTGTGCATACAGCATGAAATGGATCACCTGATCGGCAAAGTGTTCGTCGAATATCTGTCGCGGCTCAAGCAGCAGCGCATTCTTGCAAAACTCAAAAAACAACAGCGCGAAACGATGTAGCGCGGCTTGCTCCGGGGCGGGGATCGCGACAAGCAAGCGGCGGGTCAACGTTTCAGGATCTCTGCCACGGTTCTGAGACGCGACCGCACCGGAGCACTAATTTTGCGGTCGCCGCGGCGGCTGGCGCCAGGGCGTATGTCGCGTTTTGCGCCAGCACCGCACGCGGGTCTTTGGGAACCAACCTGATCGAAGGCGGGATTGTGCCGTAAAATGGCCCCGCAACCGCGGAATAAGACAGCGGACGAACCCCCCGTGCGCAGCCGAGCTGACGCGGACCAGCCCACGAGATCACCCATGAAAATCGTTTTCGCCGGCACGCCTGACTTCGCCGCCGCCGCCCTTGAGGCGCTGGTGGGCGCGGGGCATGACGTCGCGCTGGTCCTGACCCAGCCCGACCGGCCCGCGGGCCGGGGGTTGCGGGCACGGACGTCCGCCGTAAAACAAATGGCGCAAGACCGTGCCCTGCCCGTGCTTCAGCCGGCGACACTCAGGGAGCAGAAGGTCATCGAAACCATAGCCGAACGTGCGCCGGACGCCCTCATCGTCGCGGCATATGGGCTGATGGTGCCGCAGGCGGTGCTCGACATCCCGCGCCTGGGCGGCATCAATATTCACGCGTCGCTGCTGCCGCGCTGGCGCGGGGCGGCTCCCATCCAGCGCGCGATCCTTGCGGGCGACGCCGAAACGGGAATCACCATCATGCAGATGGATGCCGGACTCGATACCGGCGCGATCCTGTTGCAGGAGGCGCTCGCAATCGGCGCCGAGGATACCGCGCTAGCGCTGCATGACCGGCTTGCCGAACTTGGCGGGCGGCTGATCGTGCGCGCGCTCGCCGCCCCGCTCGCGCCCCGCGCCCAGGACGACGCATTCGCCACGTATGCCCGTAAAATCGCCAAACAAGAGGCGCTTATCGACTGGGGCGAGAGCGCCGAGGTCATCGCGCGCAAAGTGCGCGCATTCAATCCTGCCCCCGGTGCGGCCTCCGTGTTCGGGGGCACGATCATCAAGATCTGGCGTGCCCAGATCGAGCGCGGCGTAAGCGCAGCCCCGGGCACGGTATGTGAGGCCGGGGCCGCCGGGATCATCGTCGCCTGCGGCCAGGCGGGATTGCGTCTGCAGGAGTTGCAGCGCGCCGGCGGCAAGCGGTTGTCCGCACCGGCTTTTCTCACCGGCTTTGATCTGGCGCGCGGCGCGCGCTTCGGGGCCTGATGGACGAAATCCAAAGTCTTGCCAGCGGGGTCGTCGGCCGCGTGCTGGCGGGCCGCAGCCTCGATCCCGAACTTGCCGCGCTGTGGCGCGCCAATCCCGGCTTGTCCGCGCAGCAGCGCGCGGCAACCCAGGACATTTGTTTCGGCACCCTGCGTTTTCTCGGCCTCGTCGATACCCTGCTCCAGGCGCTGCTCGACAAACCGCTGCGCGACGAGAAGCTGCGCTGCCTGTTGCGGATCACGCTTTATCAGCTCGAATACACCGGCGCCGCGCCGCACGCGGTAGTCGATCACGCGGTGCACGCCTGCGAGCGACTCGGGCTGACCTCGGCCAAAGGCCTCACCAATGCCGTGCTGCGCAACTTTTTGCGCCGCCGCGCGGCGCTGGTAGCCGAGGCGCGGCGCACCGACTCCGGGCGCTATTCTTACCCGCAGTGGTGGATTGCCAAACTGCGCGATCAATATCCGGAACAGTACGAAACGATACTTGACGCCGGCAATCTCCATCCGCCTATGACACTTCGTGTGAACCGCCGCCATGTCACGGCCGAGGATTATCTGGCACGGTTGGCGAGCCACGGCATCGCCGCGCATCCGCTAGGCCCCGTGGCGATACGGCTTGCGGACCCGCAGCCGGTGGAGCGCATCCCCGGTTTTGCGGAAGGCTGGGTGTCGGTGCAGGATGCGGCCGCTCAGCTCGCCGCGCCATTTCTTGAGGCAGACGATGGCATGCGGGTGCTCGATGCGTGTTCTGCGCCGGGCGGAAAGGCCGCGCATATTCTTGAGCGCGCCCAGGTTGACCTGATTGCGCTCGACACCGACGCCGCCAGACTTGAGCGCGTAACGGGAAATTTCGCCCGCCTCGGGCTTGACGCCCGGGTGGTCTGCGGCGATGCCTGCGAACCGGCGGCGTGGTGGGATGGCCGGCCGTTCGACCGCATTCTTGCCGATGTGCCGTGCTCTGCTTCCGGTGTGGTGCGCCGCCATCCCGACATCAAGTGGCTGCGCCGCGAAGCCGATATCGCCAGGTTTGCCGAGCGGCAGCACCTCATGCTGGAGGCGTTGTGGCGGTTGCTCGCCAGTGATGGTAAATTGCTGTACGCAACGTGCTCGGTGTTTCACGAGGAAAATCAGGTGCAGATAGCTCGATTTCTGGAGCACCATCGCGATGCGCGACGCCTGACCCTTCCCGGGGCCGAACTCCAATTACAACAGACTGCCGGCCAACTACTTCCGGATGAATGGCATGACGGCTTTTTCTATGCGCTGCTGCAAAAGGGGTAACCTGCTCGCGGTTCTTGCCGCGCTGTGGCTGGTGTTCGCCAGCTATACCCCTGTTCGCGCCGAAGGCATTGAAGTCAGGAAAGCGATGCTGGTCATCGCCGACGATGGTTACGTGCTCGACGCCAACTTCGGAATTGCATTGACGCCGCCGCTCGAAGAAGCGCTGAACAAGGGTGTTTCCCTTTATTTTTTGTTTGAATTCGAATTGATTCGTTCGCGCTGGTACTGGTTCAATGAAAAAATCGCCAATACCCAACAGCGGTATCGCCTGTCTTACAACGCACTGACCCGCCAATACCGGATCGGGGCCGGTAATCTGTATCAGAATTTCCACACCCTGGGAGAAGCGCTGGATGTCATGAGCCGCGTGCGGCGGCGCGAAGATGCCGAGCCGGGTGCGCTGGCCAGAAACGAAACCTATACCGCTGCGGTGCGCCTGCGGCTGGACACCACGCAGCTGCCCAAGCCTTTCCAGATCAACGCACTGGGCTCGCGCGACTGGAACATCGGGTCGGACTGGTACCGCTGGACGGTGACACCATGACGGGCAAGGCGGCGCTGCGGCCGGGGTTTACCCGCCCCGGGATCAGGTATCTGCTGATCCTGGGCATCGGCTTCGGCGCGGTCGCGCTGTTCCTGCTCGCGACGGCCAGCGCGAACACGGCGCTGTTTTCCGAGCATTATTCGCTGCTGCTGCTGCTCAACGGCGGCATTGCGCTGGCGCTCGCGGCGCTGGTCGGCTACCAGCTGCTGACCCTCAGGCGCCGGCTCCGCGCCGGCGTATTCGGCGCCAAACTCACGCTGCGGTTGGTGCTGTTGTTCGCACTGATGGCCGTTTTTCCGGGCGCGCTGATCTACGGCGTGTCCGTGCAATTTCTGGCCAAGAGCATCGAATCCTGGTTCGAGGTGCGCGTCGACAAGGCGCTGGAGGGCGGACTCAACATCAGCCGCAACGCGCTCGACGGCCTGCTCAAGGATCTCACCGTGAAAGCCGACTCGATGGCGCTCCAGCTGTCGATCCGGCCGCCTGCCGAGCAGATCGCCGCGCTGAACACTTTGCGCGAGCAGACCGGCGTTCGGGAAGCAACGCTGTTCACTTCGCGCGGCAAAATGATCACCTACTCGGGCAGTGAGCGCACGGGGCTGATTCCTGAACCGCCGGGCGCGGCGGCATTGCGCCAGATCCGGCTGCAGAAAACCTACAGCGCGGTCGAGGCGGTGCCCGAACGCGGGCTGGTCCTGCGGGTGCTGGTGCCGGTCAGCGTGGTTTCCCTGGCAGAGGATGCGCGCGTGCTGCAGTTGCTGCAGCCGGTGCCGAAGCAGCTGGCGCAGGACGCCGAAACGGTTCAGGCAGGATACCGCGAGTATCAAGAACTCACGCTGTCGCGTCTCGGGCTGAAACGCCTCTACGGGATCACGTTGACGCTCACTCTGTTGCTCGCGCTGTTGTCCTCGCTCGCGCTGGCTTTCGTGCTTTCGGACCGGCTTTCGGCGCCGCTGGGCATCCTGGTCGAGGGCACGCGAGCCGTTGCCCAGGGCGATTTCAGTCGGCGCGCAGCCGTGGCCAGCAGCGACGAGCTGGGCATGCTGACACAATCGTTCAACAGCATGACGCAGCAGCTTGCCGATACGCGCGCGCGGGCCGATCGCAACCAGGCGCAGCTGGCGCACGCGAAAGCCTATCTGGAAAGCATACTGTCGAGCCTGTCTGCCGGCGTTCTTGCTTTCGATGGGGCCTTGCGTTTGCGGTCGGCGAATCCCAGCGCGGGGCAGATGCTGGAAACGGACTTGACCGCGCTGCTCGGCCGCGATCTTGGCGAATGGGATGCCCATGACGCCGCGCTCGCCGGGTTGGCGCACACGATACGCGCAGGATTCGAGGCCGCCGATACGGCCGAATGGGAGCAGCAGATCGAGCGCGAATTGCCGAAGGGCGCCCAGGTGCTGCTGCTGCGCGGCACGCATTTGCCGCAAAGCGAGGAAACCGGCAGCATTGTGGTCTTCGACGACATTACCCACTTGCTGCAGGCGCAGCGCGATGCGGCATGGGCCGAGGTGGCACGGAGGCTCGCGCACGAGATCAAGAATCCGTTGACGCCGATTCAGCTGTCAGCCGAACGGCTGCAGCACAAACTTGCCGCCAAGCTCGCGGCGGAGGATGCTGAAATTCTCGCGCGTTCGACCCAGACCATCGTCAATCAGGTCACGGCGCTGAAACGCATGGTCGATGCGTTCAGCCAGTATGCGCGCGCGCCCGAGCCGTCGATGAAGGCGCTTGATTTGAACAAGCTGGTGCGTGAAGTGCTGACGCTCTACGAATCGCTGGGATCAAGCATCCGGCTCGAGCTCGCGCCCCAGCTGCCGCCCGTGATAGGCGACACGACCCAGATGCGGCAGGTGATTCATAATCTGTTGCAGAACGCGCAGGATGCGCTGGCCGACATCCCCGATCCCAGCATCGTGATCGTCAGCGAAGCGACCGCCAACACGGTGCGTTTCTCGGTCACCGACAATGGCAGCGGTTTTCCCGAGCACCTGATGAAGCGTGTATTTGAGCCTTACGTGACGACTAAACCCAAGGGCACCGGCCTGGGGTTGGTGATTGTCAAAAAAATTGTGGAAGAACATGGCGGCGAGATCGTCATCTCCAACCTGGCGCCCCGCGGCGCGCGGGTCACCCTGTCGTTTCCCGCTGCCGCGGCGCGCAGCACCGGACACCAGTCCGCCGCATAAACGAAGGTGTAAACTGGGCGAAACGCTTATGCAACAAATTCTTGTCGTAGACGACGAAATCGGCATCCGCGAACTGCTGTCGGAAATTCTCACGGATGAGGGGTATCAGGTGCGGCTGGCAGAAAACGCCGCGGAGGCCCGCGCGTACCGCAATCGAAGCCGGCCGGACCTGGTGCTGCTCGACATCTGGATGCCCGATACCGACGGCATTACGCTGCTCCGCGAATGGTCGAGCGCCGGCCTCCTGACCATGCCGGTGGTGATGATGTCCGGTCACGGAACGATCGATACGGCGGTGGAGGCGACGCGCATCGGCGCCTATGATTTTCTGGAAAAACCCGTCGCGCTCCAGAAACTGCTGGCGACCGTGGGGCGGGCGCTGAACCACGGCGAGCAGCAGCCCCAGGCCGCGCTGTCGCTGGCCAGCCTGGGGCGCGGACCGCTTGCCGTCGAACTCAAGCAGCGGCTCGAACGTATCGCCAACCTCAGGACGCCGCTGCTGCTTACCGCCGAGCCGGGGTGCGGCATCGAGTTGTGCGCCCGGTTTTTGCACCCGCGCAACACGCCCTGGGTTGTGCCCGAAACGACAGTGCTTCTGGCCGACTCCCCCCTCGACCTGCTCAGCCAGGCGCGCGAAGGCACGTTGTTCGTGCATGATGTCGCCGAGACCAACAAGGTAGAGCAGAAAGGATTGCTGCTGCTTTTGGGCAAGCTCGACCGCTACAATGTACGGGTGATCTGCGGCGCATCGCGCCACCTGCCTGATCTCGTCGCGCAGGGTGTGTTCGACGAGCGCCTGTACAGCATTCTTTCGGCAACGACCATCAGGGTGCCCAGCTTGCGTGAGCACCGAGAAGACGTCCCGGATCTTGCAAACCTCGTGCTGTCGAGCATGGTCGAGGCCAAGGAAGTGCCGCCGCGACAATTCTCGACCGCCGCGCTGAACGCGCTGAGGAACTACGACTGGCCCGGCAACTTCGCGCAACTGCAAAGCGTGGTGCAGACGTTGGCGCACACGGTCCCGACCGAGCAGATCACTCTCGAGGATATCAATCTCGTGCTGCCCCAGCCGGCGTCCGCAGGACTGGTGACGCAAGGCCTGCCGCTGGATATGCCGTTGCGCGATGCGCGGGACGCCTTCGAGCGCGTTTACTTCGAGCACCACATCGGCAAGGAAGGCGGCAACATCAGCCGCGTGGCCGAAAGCGTGGGCCTGGAGCGCACCCACCTCTACCGCAAGCTCAAGCAACTCGGCATCAAGCTCGCGCGCAAGCCCGAGGAGTAGCAACACATGCCCGTGTTCGGGCGGCGCCCGCGCCCGGCGCGGCAATCCGCCGGCATGGTACCGCGAGCGGGCGCGAAGTCGGTATAATTGCGCTTTTTTCGCGCTCCCCCAGCAAGGAAACCTGATGAGTTCTCGTGTTGAACTGGCGAACGCGATCCGCGCGCTCGCGATGGATGCGGTGCAAAAAGCCAATTCCGGCCATCCCGGCATGCCCATGGGCATGGCAGAAATCGCCGAAGCGCTGTGGAATCATCACCTGCGGCACAATCCGGCCAGTCCTTCCTGGGCCGACCGCGACCGCTTCGTGCTGTCCAACGGCCATGGCTCGATGCTGCTGTACTCGCTGTTGCATCTGACCGGATATGACTTGTCGATGGACGACCTCAAGCAGTTCCGGCAACTGCATTCCAAAACGCCGGGCCACCCCGAATATGGCTGCGCGCCGGGCGTGGAGACGACCACCGGACCGCTCGGGCAGGGGTTGGCCAACGCGGTCGGCATGGCCATCGCCGAACGCGTCCTCGCCGCTGAATTCAACCGCGATGGTTTCGACGTCGTCGATCACCATACCTACGTGTTCGCGGGCGACGGCTGCCTGATGGAAGGCATTTCACATGAGGCGGGTTCGCTCGCCGGCACCCTGGGCCTGGGCAAACTCGTTGTTTTATATGACGATAACGGCATTTCCATCGACTCCGAAAAAGCCTCGATGAAACAGTGGTTCACCGACGACGTGCCGAAGCGCTTCGAAGCGTATGGCTGGCACGTAATCCCCAATGTCGATGGCCACGATGGCGTTGCGATCGATGCCGCCATCAGCAAGGCCAAGGCGGAAACGGCGCGCCCGACGCTGATCTGCTGCAAGACCGTGATCGCGAAAGGTTCGCCGAAGAAAGCCAATACCGGCGCCGCGCACGGCGCGCCGCTGGGGATCGAAGAAATTGCCGCGACGCGCGCGCACCTGGGCTGGAATCATCCGCCGTTCGAAATCCCGCAAGCGGTGTATGAGGGCTGGAACGCGAAGCCCCGCGGCGCAAAACTCGAAGCACAGTGGAACGAAAAATTCGCCGCGTACGCGCGGGCCCACCCCCAACTCGCCGCCGAGTTCAAGCGGCGCATGGCGGGCGAACTGCCGGCCGGCTGGCGCGCGCACTGCGAGGCGTTTGTCGCCAAGGTCAATGAAAAAGCCGAGACCATAGCCACGCGCAAGGCCTCCCAAAACGCCATCGAAGGCCTGGCGCCGGCGTTGCCGGAACTGATAGGCGGATCGGCCGACCTTGCGGGGTCCAACCTCACGCTCTGGTCGGGATCCAGGCCGGTCGGGAAAACCGGCGGCGGCAACTATCTTTATTTTGGGGTTCGCGAGTTCGGCATGGCGGCGATCGTGAACGGGTTGTCGCTGCATGGCGGGCTGGTGCCGTACGACGCAACCTTTCTGGTGTTTTCGGATTACGCGCGCAACGCGCTGCGCATGGCCGCCCTGATGAAAATCCGCGCCATCCACGTCTTCACCCACGATTCGATAGGATTGGGCGAGGACGGCCCCACGCACCAGCCGGTCGAGCATGCCGCCACCCTGCGCCTGATTCCTAATATGGACGTGTGGCGGCCGTGCGACGCGCTGGAGTCGGCGGTGTCGTGGGTTGCCGCGATCGAGCGCCAGGACGGGCCCAGCAGCCTGTTGTTTTCGCGGCAAAATTTGCCGTTCCAGCCGCGCAGCGCCGGGCAGATCGCCGCCGTGCGCCGAGGGGGGTACGTATTATCGGAAGCGCAGGGGGGCAAACCCGCCGGCATCATCATTGCCACCGGCTCCGAAGTGCCGCTCGCGATCGAGGCACAAAAAGCGCTGGCGGCCGAAGGTATTGCGGTGCGCGTGGTATCGATGCCCTCGACCACGGTATTCGACCGCCAGGACGCAGCCTGGCGCGAGGGCGTGCTGCCGCGCGGCGTGCCGCGGGTCGCGGTCGAAGCCGGGGTGTCCGACGGCTGGCACAAGTATGTCGGGCTGGAAGGCGCCGTGGTCGGCTTAGACCGATTTGGCGAGTCGGCGCCTGCCGGAGAGCTGTTCAAGTTTTTCGGTTTTACCGCGGAGAATGTGGCGGCGGCCGTCAAAAGCGTTTTATAAGCACTCAATCGCGCCATTTCGCAATCCGGCGCGCGCCTGACTGCGCCAAGTTTGCGTTGAGTCAAAAAACCCCGGTACCCGGGCGGTAAAATTTTCGTTTTCTATAGAGTGGAGAAGTGTGATGACCATCAAAGTCGGCATCAACGGATTTGGTCGCATCGGGCGGATGGTGTTTCGCGCGGCGGCGCTGGATTTTCCCGACATCGAAATCGTCGGGATCAACGACTTGCTTGAGCCGAATTATCTGGCCTACATGTTGCGTTACGACTCCGTGCACGGCCGTTTCAAGGGCGATATCTCCGTCGACGGCAATACGCTGATCGTCAACGGCAAAAAGATCCGCCTGACTGCGGTCAAAGACCCGACCGAGCTGAAATGGAACGAAGTGGGCGCGGAGGTGGTGATCGAATCCACCGGGCTGTTCCTCGACAAGGTTTCCGCGCAGAAGCACCTTGCGGCCGGAGCGAAGAAAGTCATCCTGTCGGCGCCGTCCAAAGACGACACGCCGATGTTCGTGTTCGGCGTCAATGACAAGACTTACGCCGGGCAGGCGATCATCTCCAACGCGTCGTGCACCACCAACTGCCTGGCGCCGGTCGCCAAGGTGCTGAACGATACCTGGGGCATCAAGCGTGGCCTGATGACCACAGTGCACGCGGCGACCGCGACCCAGAAAACCGTCGACGGACCGTCGAACAAGGACTGGCGCGGCGGGCGCGGCATCCTGGAAAACATCATCCCCTCGTCCACCGGCGCCGCCAAGGCCGTGGGCGTGGTAATCCCGGAACTCAACAAGAAGCTTACCGGCATGGCATTCCGCGTGCCGACGTCCGACGTATCCGTGGTGGACCTGACGGTCGAGCTGAACAAGCCGGCGACCTACGCTGAAATCTGCGCGGCGATGAAAGCCGCTTCGCAGGGTGCCATGAAAGGCGTGCTCGGTTATACCGAAGACAAGGTCGTATCCACCGACTTCCGTGACGAAACCTGCACGTCGGTGTTCGACGCCGGTGCGGGCATTGCGCTGGACAGCACGTTCGTGAAGGTGGTGGCCTGGTACGACAACGAGTGGGGTTATTCCAGCAAAGTGCTGGAGATGGCGCGGGTCATCACGAGGTAAGCACGGCAAAACGGGGGCGGCAATGAAATTTCTGAGGCTTACCGATCTTCCGCTTGCCGGCAAGCGCGTGCTGATCCGCGCGGATCTCAACGTGCCGCAGGACGATGCCGGCAACATCACCGAGGACACGCGTATCCGCGCGTCCATTCCCGGCATCCAGCATGCGGTGAAGGCCGGCGCCGCGGTGATGGTGACCTCCCATCTCGGCCGGCCGACCGAAGGCATGCTCAAACCCGGGGACACGCTGGCGCCGATCGCAAAGCGATTGTCGGAACTGCTTGGCCAGCCAGTGCGGTTGGTGCAGAACTGGGTCGATGGCGGGTTCGACGTCAAATTTGGCGAAGTCGTTTTGCTGGAAAACTGCCGCGCCAACAAAGGCGAAAAGAAAAACGACGAGGCGCTGGCGCGAAAAATGGCGGCGCTGTGCGACGTCTATGCCAACGACGCGTTCGGCACCGCGCACCGGGCGGAGGCGACAACGCACGGCATCGCCAGGTTCGCGAAAACGGCCTGCGCCGGACCGCTGATGGCGGCGGAAATCGACGCGCTCTCCCGTGCGCTGGAAAAGCCGGCGCGGCCGCTGGTGGCGATCGTCGGCGGCGCCAAGGTGTCGACCAAGCTCACCATACTGGCGGCGCTCGCGCACAAGGTGGATCAGCTGATCGTGGGCGGCGGCATAGCCAACACCTTTCTGCTGGCAGCGGGCCGCAGGATAGGCAAATCGCTCGCCGAACCCGAGTTGGCGGGGGAAGCGAAGAACATCATCGAAATTATCAAAGCCAAGGGCGGCGCCGTGCCGGTGCCGACCGACCTCGTCTGCGCCAAGGAATGCTCGGCCGCTGCGCGCGCCGAGACCAAGGCGGCGGCGGACATCACCGATGACGACCTGATACTCGACATCGGCCCCCAGACAGCACGGCTGCTGGCAGACATCATCAGCAAGGCGGGAACGGTGGTCTGGAACGGCCCGGTCGGCGTGTTCGAATTCGATCAGTTCGGCGCGGGCACCAGGACCATCGCCAACGCCATTGCAGATTCAAAAGCATTTTCCATTGCCGGCGGCGGCGACACGCTGGCGGCCATCGCCAAATACGGGATCACGGACAAAATCTCCTACATCTCGACCGGCGGCGGCGCCTTTCTGGAGTTTCTCGAAGGCAAAAAATTGCCGGCGATAGCCATTCTCGAGCAGCGCGCCGCCACATCCTGACGCGGCGGCTTACCAGATAGAATAAAACGGGAATTGAGCCGCCAAGGGGCCTAAAAACCTTGAACGTTGAACCTTGAACCGAATCATGCCCCGACGCACTAAAATCGTTGCCACGCTCGGCCCGGCCTCCAGTGATCCCAGGATACTGGCGCGCATGATCGCAGCCGGGCTCGACGTCGTGCGCGTGAATTTTTCCCACGGCTCCGCCGCCGAACACCGCCAGCTTGTCGAGACGGTGCGCGCGCTCGCGCTCAAGGCCGGGCGCGCGGTGGGCGTGCTGGTCGACCTGCAGGGGCCGAAGATCCGCATCGGGAAGTTCAGGGAAGGCAAGATCACGCTGGTTGCGGGCACGAAATTCGTGCTCGATGCCGGGTGCGACATCGGCGACGAGAGCATCGTCGGCCTGGACTACAAAAGCCTGCCCAAAGACGTGCACCCGGGCGACACGCTGCTTCTGGACGACGGGCGCATCGTGCTCGGGGTGACGTCGATCCGGGGGGCGCGCATCAACTGCACGGTCGAGCAGGGCGGGACCCTGTCGAACAACAAAGGCATCAATCGCAAGGGCGGCGGTCTGACCGCGCCGGCGCTGACCCAGAAAGACAAGCGTGACATCAAGCTTGCCGCCGAACTCAAGGCGGATTTTCTGGGCGTGTCTTTTCCGCGCTCGGGAGCAGACATACGCTGGGCGCGCGCGCTCATGCGCAAGGCCGGTGGCAAAAGCCTGATCGTGGCCAAGATCGAGCGCGCCGAGGCGATTGCTGCCCTGGAAGAAATTCTCGACGCCGCGGACGCCATCATGGTGGCGCGCGGCGATCTGGCCGTAGAGGTGGGCGACGCCGTGGTGCCGGCGCTGCAAAAGCGCATGATCCGCATGGCGCGCGAGAAAAACAAGGCGGTGATCACCGCAACCCAGATGATGGAGTCGATGATCACCAACCCGATTCCGACCCGGGCCGAGGTGTCGGACGTCGCCAACGCCGTGCTCGACGGCACCGACGCGGTCATGCTGTCGGCCGAGACCGCCGCCGGGCTCTACCCGGTCGAAACCATAGCCGCGATGGCGCGGGTGTGCGTGGAAGCAGAAAAAGAAGACACGCTGAGCACGGAGCGGCGGCGCGCGGCCCCGCCTACCGATGTCGAAGAGGCGATCGCGCGCGCCACCATGTTCAGCACCAACAGCCTCAACATCAAGGCGGTGGCGGCGATGACGCAAAGCGGCAAGACCGTGCTGCTGATGTCGCGCATGTACTCGATGGTGCCAATCTATGCGCTGAGCTCGGTGGTCGAGACGCGGCGGCGGGTGACGCTGTTCCGCGGCGTTTATCCGATCAAATTCAAGGGCGCCCGCGACCCGGAAAAAGCCCTGAACATGGCCGAGGATGAGCTGCTGAAGCGGGGGGCGGTGCAAAACGGGGACTACATCGTATTTACCATAGGCGAGCCCTTTGGCAAGGCCGGCGGCACGAACACCCTGAAGATCGTGAAAGTCGGCGAGAATCGACAGGTTCAAAGGCGCGAGCCTTTAATGGTCAATCGCGACCCGAAAAAGCGGTAAAATATCCGGCCACGCATCAATCGTTCATTACCCACGGTTCCCCAACCCGCATTTGAGATCAGGAGACTTCCATGTCAGGACATGAACTCGCCATCGTTGCCAAGGCCATGGTCGCCCCGGGCAAAGGCATACTCGCCGCCGATGAAAGCACCGGCACCATCGAGAAACGTTTTGCCGGCATCAAAGTCGAAAATACCGAGGAAAACCGCCGCGCTTATCGCGACATGCTGTTCACGGCCAAGGGCTTGTCGCAAGCCGTGAGCGGCGTGATCCTTTATGATGAAACGCTGCGTCAGAAATCCGCCAACGGCGTGCCGCTGGCGGAGCTGCTGGCCAAGAATGGCATCCTGCCGGGGATCAAGGTCGATACCGGCGCCAAGGAGCTTGCGTTTTGCCCCGGAGAAACGGTCACCGAAGGCCTCGACGGTCTCGCCAAGCGCTGCGCGGAATACGTGAAGCTGGGCGCGAAGTTCGCGAAATGGCGGGCCGTGATCACCATCGGCCGGGACACGCCCAGTTCGACCTGCATCGCCGCCAACGCCCATGCCCTCGCCCGCTACGCGGCGATCTGCCAGGCCGCGGGCCTGGTGCCTATCGTCGAACCGGAAGTGCTGATGGACGGCGACCACACCATCGAACGTTGCGAAGAGGTCACCGAGTGGACGCTGAATGCCGTCTACGAAGCGCTGTACCTGAATCGCGTCACCCTCGAGCATTCGGTGCTGAAGCCGAGCATGGTGATCTCCGGCAAGGGCTGCGCGCGGCAGGCGGGCGTTGACGAAGTGGCCGAGCGCACGGTGCGCATCCTGAAGCGCACGGTTCCGGCGGCAGTCGCCGGCATCGTCTTCCTGTCGGGCGGCCAGAGCGACGAGCTGGCGACCGCGCACCTCAACGCCATGAACCAGATGTTTGCCGGCAACCTGCCGTGGCCGCTGTCGTTTTCATACGGCCGCGCATTGCAACAGCCCGCACTCAAAGCCTGGAAAGGCAGCGCGTCCAATGCGGCCGCCGCACAAGCGGCATTGCTGCATCGTTCGCGCATGAACAGCCTGGCCACGCTCGGTAAATACCAAGCCAGCCTGGAAAAGCAGGGCCTCGCAGCCTGATTCCCGTAAGCGTCATTACCGGGTTTTTGGGCAGCGGCAAGACCACGCTGCTCAACCGCCTGCTGCGCGATCCGGGAATGGCGGGCGCGGTGGTCATCATCAATGAGTTCGGCGAGGTCGGCCTCGATCATCTGCTGGTTGCGACCCCCAGCGAAAATACGATATTGCTGTCGAGCGGCTGCATCTGCTGCACGGTGCGCGGCGATCTCGTCGATACGCTGCGCGGGCTGTTCGCGCGGCGCCGCAAGGGCGAGATTCCGGCGTTTGACCGGATCGTGATCGAAACCACCGGGCTTGCCGACCCGGTGCCCATACTCCAGACGGTGGTGATCGACGAGGTGCTGGCGCCGCAGCTCGGTCTCGACAGCGTGATCACGCTGGTCGACGCCGTCAACGGCGCGTCGCAGCTCGAACACTATGCCGAAGCGGCCAAGCAGGTGGCGGTGGCCGACCGGCTGCTGATCACCAAGACCGACCTTGCCGCACCCGCCCGGGTCGACGCGCTGCGCGCAGACCTGGCGCGCATCAATCCCGCGGTGCAGATGCACGCCGTGGCGCACGGAGAAATTGCGCCGGAAAGCCTGTTTAACCGCGCGGGGCAGGACGCCGATACCCGCCGCAGCGATATCGCGCGCTGGCTGGGGGCCACCGCGGCGAGCCCCGCCGGCCCTAAACACGGGGGTCGTGCCGCGACGAACCATGACCACCGTATCCAGTCCTTCAGCATACATCTCGATGAGCCGGTGAGCGCCGCAGGCCTTGCGGCATGGCTGACCGCGCTCGCTTCCCTGCGCGGCGCCAACCTGCTGCGCGTGAAAGGCCTGCTCAATGTCGATGGCGCGCCGGTCGCGATACACGCCGTGCAGACGCTGATCCACGAGCCGCAGGCGCTTGCGGGCTGGCCCGACGACGAACGGCGTTCGCGCCTGGTGTTCATCACGCGCGACATGGCGCGAGAAGCGATCGAAGCCACGCTCGACGTGCTGCGCTGGCAGGGCACGCCCAGGCAGCCGCAACAATTGCTGGATCCGCAGGCTTATGCAAAATTTCGTACGGCGATGGAGAAGTTCCACTAACTGGTCGTTTGCTTGACAAGCAGACGGCAATTATTTAGTTTCAACGGCCTGTTGCAAACGCTTACATCAGCGTTTGGCCGCAACAGACTCATGGAGGAGTGCAGCAGATGTTTGATTACAAAGTAGCCGAACCGAAAGGCGCGACCAAAGTCATCAAGGGCGGCATGCTGATCGACGGCAGCGGCGGCAAACCGCTCAAGAATCCGGTCATCGTGCTCGAAGGGCGCCGCATCAAGCAGGTCGGCACCCAAAGCGAGGTCAAAATCCCGGCGCGCGCCGAAGTCATCGACTGCGGCAAGCTGACCCTGATGCCCGGGCTGATGGACGTGCATCTGCACACCATGATGTTCAACTGCCTGACCTTCAACAACTACCGCGTTGCGCAGTGGGAAATCACCCCCGAGCTGCAGCAGATGTACGGCCTGTTCCATGCGCAACTGTGCTTCGACATGGGGTTCACCACGCTGCGCGACCTCGGACTCAATTCCAGCCGCGGCCTGCTCACGCCCCACTTGTGCGCGGTGCGCGACTCGATCAACGCCGGCGTCATCGAAGGCCCGCGCATGCTCATCGGCGGGTTCACCACCATCACCGGCTCGCACCTCGACCTGATCCAGCCGCGCGCCATGCAGCGCCTCGGCTTCCAGACCGCCGACGGCCCGTGGGAGTTGAGAAAGCTCGCGCGCACCAACCTGCTCACCGGTTGCGACGTGGTCAAGACCTGCGCCACCGGCGGCGGCGGCACGGACAAGGAAGAGCCCGATATCCGCAACATGACGCAGGAGGAAATCGACGCGATCGTCGACGAGGCGCATGCCTTCCACAAAGTCGCCGCGGTGCACTGCTTCACCCCCGCGGGCCAGCGCATGGCGCTGCAGGCCGGCGCCGATACGATAGAGCACATGGTGTTCTCGGACGAGGAAACGGTCGACATGCTCGCCGAATCGGGCGTGTGGATGACGCCGACGCTGCTGCACCGCACCGACCATGCGATCGACAAGCGCAAGGACCAGGGCACCTCGATGTTCGTGATCAACAAGATGAAGGCGCTGCAGCCGTACTGTTTCGAGACGTTCCAGAAAATGCACAAAGCCGGGGTCAACATCGCCATGGGCACCGACATGGGTTTCGATCCGGAGATGGGCACCAATGCGCGCGAACTCGAAATCTACGTCAAGCTCGGCATGACGCCGATGGAAGCGATTCTTTCCGCGACCCGCAACGCGGCGCGCGCCATCAAGATGGACAAGGAACTCGGAACGGTGGAAGCGGGCAAGCTCGCCGACATCATCGCCGTCAAAGGCGACCCGCTCAAGAACATCGCCGTGCTGCAGGAGAAGAAGAACATCCAGATGGTGATGAAGGAAGGCCGGGTCTACGCCGACCGCCGCGACGGGAAAAGCAGGAACGTGGTGAACGTCAATCCGGGCGACTGGAAAATCATCGATTACCTGTAAGCGCGCGAGGCGTGGAGCGCAGCGCTCCCAAGCAATAAACAATCACAAAGGTAACAACCATGGCAGCAGCTAAAAAACGTTCCACCAAAAGCAAGACCGTCACCCCGGCCAAGGCCGCCGGGGCGAAAACCAAGACCGCAGGCGCAATCAAAGCCGGTGACGGCAAATACCAGTTCCGCATGGCCAAGCTCAAGAAAGTCCCGGCCGGCACCGGCTACTCGACGTCGCACGGCGGCGTGGTCGAAGGCAAGCGCATGCTGGTGGGCTACATCCACAAGCCGCGCGGCACCGGCTCGCGCATGCACTCGCACAAGAACGAGCAGTTCAACCTCGTGGTGCAAGGCACGCTCAAGGGCTCGGTCAACGGCAAGCGCGTGGTGGCGCCGACCGGCACCCTGATCTATATCCCGGCCAACGCGCCGCATACCCTGGTGTCCACCCAGGATGAAGACGTGATTTTCATCGCGATCAAGGATCTGTCGCAGGGCATCATCGGCAAGGCCGTCGACGGCACCATGGCGGGGCCGCACTACGACAAAGGCTACGCCCCCAAGGCGCGGCGGCGCTGAGCACGTCGCGAATAATTACTAATAAAAACAACGGATTACAAATCCGAGCCCGGTAGCCGGCGGTTCGCCGTTATTCGTGCGGGCCGAACCCGGGCACAGCAGGACCACCTTCGTGGTGAAGTCGGCACGACGGTCTGATATCGTTCCGGTCAGGGGGAGGAACCATGCATGGCGCCAGCGTCCTGAGTCTCGTCATCCTGTGCCTGGGCGCGGACCCGGCGGGCAACATCCCCGAACAGTACACCGCCTTCATCCGGAGCGAACCCGGGAAATGGATCCGGGCCATCAAGGCGGCGGGCATTCAAGGCGAATAGCCATTCACTACGGGAGAGGCACGATGCGCGCGATTCGGAAGACGATGTTGTTTCTGTTGCTGGCGGCAGGCTGCGCGACCGCGCTTGCGCAGCCCTATCCGAGCAAGGCCATACGCATGATCGCGCCGTTCCCGCCGGGCGGCACCACCGATATCCTCGCGCGCGTGGCGGGACAGAAAATCACGGAAGCGCTGGGGCAGCAGGTGATCATCGATAACCGGCCCGGGGCGGGCGGCAACATCGGCACCGAGCTGGTCGCGAAATCCGCGCCCGACGGTTACACGCTGCTCACCGCGCCCGGCAGCACGCTCACCATCAACCCCAGCCTGTTTGCCAAGCTGTCCTACGACGTGCTCAAGGATTTCGCGCCCGTCACCATCATCGCGGCGGTGCCCAACCTGCTCGTCGTGCATCCGTCCCTGCCGGTGAAGTCGGTCAAGGAACTCGTCGCCCTGGCGAAAGCGCGGCCGGGCCAGCTCAACTATGCCTCGACCGGCGCCGGGCAGTCGACCCATCTGTCGATGGAGTTGTTCAAGACCATGGCCGGCATCGATGTGGTGCACATCCCGTACAAGGGCAGTTCCCCGGCGCTGGCCGATCTGCTGGGCGGGCAGGTGTCGCTGATGTTCGACAACATGCCGTCCTCGTTGCCGCACGTGAAAGCCGGCAAGCTGCGCGCGCTCGCGGTGAGCACGCTCAAGCGCTCCCCTGCTCTGCCGCAGTTGCCGACGGTCGCGGAATCGGGTCTGCCGGGTTTCGAAGTCAGCGTGTGGTTCGGCGTGCTGGCGCCGGCGGGCACACCGCGCGACATCGTCAACAAACTGAACGGCGCCATAGTGAAATCGCTGCAAACCCCCGATGTGCACGAACGGCTTGCCAGCCAGGGCGCCGAAGCGATAGGCAACACGCCAGAGCAGTTCACGGCTCAAATGCAGCGCGATCTCGTGAAATGGGCCAAGGTCGTCAAAGATTCAGGCGCCAAGCTCGAATGATTTCGGACTCAAGGGAGTAAATGCCATGAACATCCTGCAGCTCATCCTGGCGGCCTGCGTTTCGCTTGCGGCCACGGCCACCGCCGCCGATTTTCCGGCCAAGCCGATACGCATCATCGTCGCCTACACGCCGGCCGGCACCACCGACATCCTCGCCCGCGCCATCGGCCACAAAATGACCGAGCGCTGGGGCCAGCCGGTGATC
>Ga0113563_10000397_pt1 | contig 20551 bp, 11 predicted proteins | sample Mud3Dept3metaG_FD_80117 | JGI IMG/M metagenome (GOLD analysis project Ga0113563, IMG submission 80117) | Freshwater wetland microbial communities from Ohio, USA, analyzing the effect of biotic and abiotic controls - Mud 3 Core 4 Depth 3... | ecosystem: Environmental > Aquatic > Freshwater >... | reverse complement strand
GCAGTCTGTACTTCATGCTCGGCGACGTTTCGGGCAAAGGAATTCCGGCCGCCATGCTCATGGCTCACCTGCATGCGATGTTCCGGGCCCTGATCGGGGTTGGTTTGCCTCTGGTTCAGATGGTCGAGCGCGCCAGCCGGCTTTTTTGTGAGAGCACCCTGGCCACTCACTATGCAACCCTGGTCTGTGGCAAGGCGGGAAAGGACGGCGAGGTGGAACTCTGCAACGCCGGACACCTGCCGGTGGTGCTTGTGCGCGGGCCGGAGGCCAGCAGCCTGGAAGCAACCGGCCTGCCGCTCGGCATGTTCAGCAGTGCGGAATTCACCGCCGACCGGATGCGCTTGAACAGCAGGGATCGACTCGTGCTCTTCACCGACGGGATCTCCGAAGCACAGGACGACCGAGGTGCGGAACTCGGGATCCAACCGATCATCGATGCGGCCAGGGCGCAGCCCTGGTCTTCCGCCCGCGAAACGGTGCGATCCATAACGGCACAAGCCGCGCAATTCCGCGTCGGCGAGGCCGGCAGAGACGATCAGACCCTGATGGTGATCGAACGCTTCGAATCGCAGCGACAGTGATTTCCGTCCAGGCGCCACATTTGCGACCAGCCATGCCGATGGACTTTCTGCGAGTGTTGCGACGGCTGCACTCCATGCTTGCGGCGGAATTGCGCGGAAGGACACCCTCTCAAACGAACAACACTGGCTTTTGGTACCCGCCGAGCGCGATTTCCAGCTGGCTCGCCGCCGCTAGTGCCACATCCTCCCGCCACGGACGGGCCACGGTCTGAACTCCTACCGGCAGTCCCTCGCTGCTGCTGCCGCATCGAACAACCGCGCCGGGCCACCCGGTCAGATTATACGCAATTGTATAACTGAAGGCCGGGAGCACGTCCGGATGAACGGACGTCCCATGCTCGACAGCGGGGAGGGCGTGTACAGGGCACAAGATTACGTCGTAGTTCCTCAGGAACGAGAGCATCGTGCTGCGATAGATGCTCACTTGCACCCACATTCCCTGGAGGAACGCGGCGGACTTGGGTTCGCCGGAAAGGGCGAGCATGGCATCCAGCAGCGCGTGGGTTCTTCGTGTGCCGACCAGACCGAGCAACGTTCGCAGGCCTTCGCCGCCGTCGGCCCCGGCGATACCCATAAAGATATCCATGCATTGTTCGACACCGGCAGGCCTGGCTTCCTCGACCGTGGCGCCAGCAGACTCCAGCGCCTTCGCCGCACTCACGATGACAGCAGAGACATCGGCGCGCGCCGGCATGATTCCGTTGTCGGTATGAAACGCAACGCGGAGGCCTTTCACAGCAACGGCGCGTGGATCGAGAAGCGGAACTTCGTGTACAGCCGAGTCGATCCAATCCGGCCCTGCGACCACCATCAGCGCAGCGGCAAGATCCTCGACTGTGCGCGCCATCGGCCCCGCGGCGGCGAAATGGCTCACCCAGCCGAAGGGTGGCGGAAAGTAGCCCGTGAGCGGCACCCGGCCCGTGGTGGGTCGGATGCCGGCAATTCCGGAGAAATGGCTGGGCAGGCGGATGCTGCCGCCGAGGTCCGCGCCGATTTCCATGGGGCTCATGCCCGCAGCAATGGCCGCCGCGCCACCGCCACCGCTGCCGCCGGGCGTTCGTGCATGGTCGTAAGGGTTGTTTGTGCGCCCGTGGACCAGGTTGTCTGCCTCGAAAGCCATCGACAGCTCAGGCAGGTTGGTCATGCCGATCGGGATCGCGCCGGCAGCGCGCATCCGCGCGATGACCGTGGCATCCCTCTGCGGGATGTAGCCTGTGCGGCCGAGCGTGCCGCCGGTTGAGGGCACGCCGGCGACTTCCCAGGCGTCCTTCACCGTCATGGGCACGCCGTGAAACGGCCCCGGCGAATCGCCGCGGGCCAACGCCGCATCCGCCCCGCGGGCTGCACTGCGCGCCGCATCGGCAAGTACACGGACCACTGCGTTCAGCCTTGGGTCCACCCTCTCGATTTGGCCCAGGTGAGCTTCGATGACTTCGAGCGAGGATACGTCCTTCCTCCGGATAGCTGCGGCCAATTTACTGGCGGAGCTAAAGGTCAGATCATTCATATTGTCTCCCAGCCGGAATGTGCAGTTGGATTTTCCGAGTCATAATCAGGATACACCCGGTCGCCATCGTTTGGAATATCGGTGACAAGCACGAATGGCACGAAGAAACGAATTGTCGATGGCGCAATCCTGGACCCCGACCTCGAGGCAGTCCTCGACTTGGCCGCAGAGGCGGCATGGACTGGGACGATCTGCTGAATGTCACTTTCCAAAGAGCCCTGCTCTGAAGAGTCAACATCACAGAACAGCCGATGGCCGCAACGAGGAATCGCAACCACTCCCCTGGAAGGCGTGGCTCCGGCATGCCTGCGCTGCGAGGGAATGCATGGGACAGTCGGTATCGGAATCGGTGTCGAATGGCGCTTAGATAGTGACTTCATTTCGGGCGATTCCTTTGTGACAAAATGCGCATGACACGGCGTGGTTTTGTGAGCAGGCGGTAGTTTTTGGGTCGGCGTTTTACTGCTCGAGGTTCATTCCGATCAGGACGCAGTGGGACTTCGTCGCTCGCGAGAATGCGCAGCATTGAGCGAAAGAGGTGACTGTACAGGGCGGACGTTGTGCTCACGGCGGCGAGGTGCGGAGACCAGTGGCGCAAGGTGTCACAGGTTCCTTTGAAGCTAATGCGGCACAGGGGCGAGCAATGGGGTCAGGTCTGTAATATTTACTTTTTCGGGGGACGCGGAGTCAAGCACAGTCCGAAAAGTAAATAGTACAAACCTGACCTGCCGGACGACAGGTTGCTTCAGGGTGCAATAGAAGTGGGACTCAACGGAGAAAATTTATCAAATTTCATTTGTCAATTATCAATTGTCATTTTGTTCGGACCAATCTGGAGCCTCGTCACAGAGAATTGCGAGCCTGCGCGTATTCTCAGCGCCTGGATCAGGACCGCACAGGCCAAAGGCTTGCAGTACCAAACGACACATGACCATGGAACATTGACAATGAATAGATTCTTTTATCGTAAATCGCTGCCCGACGGGTCCTTTTGTCCGATTTCCGCCGAAGATTGAGTCCCACTTCCGATTGCACCCTTGCTTCAGGCGATGCTTGAGGGTTGTGCCGCGAATGTGATATACAACTAAACTTTATTAATGATTTTCCTGGCCTCCCACGGTCATGGCAAAGGGGAGAAATCGCAAGCGCCGGGGAGAGGGATGGATGGCATATCACCTACGATCCCCCTGGTGGCTTCGAATCGAAACTCACCGTGCGTATGCGCATTTTTAAAATATTGCAGCCGGCGCTCGTGGCGCTGGCGCTGGGGATATTCACGGCTGCGAATCCGGGCGGTGCCCTACCGATGCGCCAGGCCCCGCTGGCTCCCCAGAAGATCGACGGCAGTGCCGGGTCGATGGACAGCCGGGTGCCGTCCCCGCCAGGACCATGGGGCCAGCTGGAAGTCATCCGCATCAGCACCGAGCCGCCTGACGATTACGTTGCGGAGCGCTACAGATTCGAAAGCGCTGAATGGTACTTCCCGGATTACACCCGCGAACGCATCGTCGCCTTGTTCCAGGCGGCCGGGCTCGACAAGTCCCGGCAGGAAGCGCTCTGGAAAGGCGCCCAGCAGAATCTTCTGAGCAACGGATGGACTTTCCATCCGGATGCCGAACTCCTGTTGAGTTTGACACCCGCAAGCCGCAAGGTGATCTACCTGGCTCTTGCGAAGTACGAACAGAACGTCTACAAGTTCGACCCATTCCGCTGGCGGGCCGCCGCGCTGGATGAGTGGTTCGTCAACGGCGGATTGTCGGATGCCACGGTCAGCATGATCAGGAGGCTGCTGTATTACCGCGGCCAGTCCGCACTGTTCGCCGACCCGGAGCTGGTGCTGGCGACGATCCCCAATGCGGCGGATCGTGTCCAGACCCTGAAGACGCTCGCCCGGCAGTCCACCCTGATGGTGAGGCTGAAAATCCAACCCGACGCCGATATTTCCGCGCTGATGGCATATTGGGGCCGGCACAGAATGTCCCGGGACATCCGGGCGCTGCTGGAATCCCTGGCAAAGGTGCCGGACGGCTGTACACTCGACATCATCCACCTGCTGCCGAGGTTTGCCCGCACAAGGCTGTACTCCTACCCGATCCGCACGAAAGGCATGATCGACCGTCTCTACGACTGCCACTGGAGCAGCATGAACTTCTGGAACGATCCCCCCGACGATCGCATGGAGGAAACCCAGTATCGGCTGCAAGTCCTGGAGCGCGACTACAGTCGTGTCCGCGAGCCCTATGTGTTCGGTGACCTCCTGTTCCTTATGGCCGGGGGCGAGGAGGTGATTCACTCGGTCGTGTACATCGCCGACAACATCGTCTTTACCAAGAACGGCACATCCATCACTTCACCGTGGATTCTGATGAAGTTGGACCGATTGCTGGCGTATTACGAAACGGAACACGATGTAGAGATCATGGCCTACCGGTGGAAGCAGCGGGAAGAGTTTGACAGGCCCTAGAGTAGGTGCAGGGTATATATTCGGCGAAAAATAGAGTGATCCCCCTCATTAGATTTTTACGGGTTTTTGCGGCTGCTCAAAGCATGACACGGTTTCCCGGGATAGAAGTACCCACAATCCATACGCCCCCAGGGCAGTGCCAAAAGGAAAACTGACGAGATGCAATGCAGAGAGAATGATCGCCACGATTCGTGACCAGGACGCCATTCGCAGCAGCCCGATACCAGTTACGACGGCCGGGAGGGAGGTGATCAAAAGAACGAAGAAAATAATGCTGCCGACGAAAGTGACGATCGGGATGGCGATCGCAGCATCCGGCTCTTGGCGTGATGCCATCCCGATGATGCCGACAGCACCCCCAAAGATGAGCATGATCATCAAGGCCGCTATGAAACCGAAAGATCCCCAAATGATGTTTAAAATGCCCAAAAGGTGGATATGCTTTCTCATGTTTCCTCCGGACTGGGAACTCAGACGTTCAGTTTCCGACACGACATTTTGCACGCAAATCGTCCAAACGACTGGCAATATCTACACCGGATCCGGGGACAGGTGAGAGCAGGCCCAGCTCTCGCACAAGCCGCAGTCGGCGCAGTCCAGCGGGCAGGGCAAGGCCGGCCATTATCCGTTCCCTTTCCATGCTGTCCAGCCGGTCCATTTTTCCCAGCGCCAGCTTTGCTGGTCCACTCTTGTGAAAGCGTCCTCGATGAGAGCCGCCCTGGCATCTGCGGGCAAGCCGGCGAACAACCCTTCCGTGTTGACCGGTATCTTCAGCCAGTCCTTGTAGGCACGATAGGGGAGGTGTGTGCGAACCTGCCACCGCTCCGGGGTCAGGCCTGCCGCCCGAAGCATTTCATCGATCTGCGGAGCGGTTCGGAGCGCAACGCCATCCTGCGGCGGAGGCGAGGTACGAATTTCGCTCAGAATCGCCGGCAGGAAAAAAAGCAGCGGATCTTTTCCACCTCCCGGCTGCTCGGCTTCGCCCAGATACAGTGACGGGATGTTGAAGCACAACGCCCCGGCAGGTTTCAGCATCCGGGCGAACCGGCAAAACCATTCCTGCAGGGGATCCAATTGCCAGATCGCCGCGCCGCAGAGTACACGGTCCCAGCACTCCGAACCTGCAGGGATCCGTGTGTCCCAGGAAACACGCGGGTCGCGCACCCTCTCCATGCCCACCGCCCGCATCGCCTGCGCGGGTTCGACGCACAGAATGGCCCCCTGTGCGCCCAAATGCCTGAGCGCGGCCTCCGCCGTCCGGCCAGTCCCTGCGCCGAAATCGATGATCCTGTCGTTTTTTCCGATTCGGGCGCGACCGGCGAGGTACCGGTTCGCGTTGCGATAACGCGCGTGCCGCCGGCAAAACTCCTCGAAATACCGGGCGATGTCCGGGTGATCCCAGCCTGGCTGCGTATTCATGGGCGGGCCCCGGCCGGAAAATCCGGCTCTTTCATCCGCCGCAGGTTGTGGTCGGCTTTGAACGCCAGGCACGCGCGAATCAAAGAGCGTGTCTCTTCGGTGTAGCGGAAAAAGTCCAGGTACAGCGCGGGATCGTTTGCCGCCGACAGGCAGGCCTCTTCCATACTCGCCGGCTTGGCGCGCTCCACGGGACGGCCGTACTCCTCCTTCAACCACCATTCGGTGAATCCATAGCGCTTGTGATTCCGCTCGTACACAAGCGTCGCCGGCATCGGGATCAGAACGCCGGCGGGGCTGAAAAAATCCACTAGCGGCGCGATGCGCTCCATGAAACGGAGGGTGCGTTCGAGGGCAGCCGCGGTCTCTTCCGGAAAACCGAACATGAAATTGCAGGAAGTCCTGATCCCGGCCTCGCGGGCAGATTCCAGCGCCTTAACCACCTGATCTGTCCGGATCCCTTTTCGTATCGAGTGGAGAGTCTCATCGTCGCCGCTCTCCACCCCAAAATTAAGATGACAGAGGCCGGCCCTTTTCATGGCGGAAAGCAGTTCCGGCTCCACCATGTTCGCGCGGGTCGTCCCGCTCCATTGCGGGGCAAACGGCAGGTCGCGCTGCATCGCATGGCACAGATCGATCAGGCGCCCGGGGTTGGCCGTAAGTGCATCGTCCCAGAAAGGGAAAAACGCCGTTCCGTACAAGGACCAGGATTCCCTTATCTCCGCCACAACATTTTTCGCCGAACGGAAGCGGTAATGTTTTCCCGTTGCATAATTCGCGCAAAACGTGCAGCGCGCGGAGCAACCCCGGCTCGATACAATCCCGTGGGAGGCCGGCGGCCATGCCGAATGCCCGTACCAGCGGCTGTCGAAGAGAGGGAGGGCACTGTGCGGGCAGGCGAGGGAGTCCAGTTCGGTTTCATGATGCGCCGGCGTGTCGCCGAAGACGCCGCCGGAGGCGCCGCGGTAGCGAATCCCTGAAACTGCTTCCATCCGGAGGGTGCCGTCAAGGCATTTCGCCAGCGCCGTGACGGCCTGCTCCGCTTCGCCGAGGACTGCGACGTCGAATCCCCGGCTCAGCACTTCGTCGGGGCAAGCAGTCGCATGCGGCCCGCCGGCTACCAGCAGCGGGAAACGCCCCCGCAGTCGCTCCGCGAGCTCGTATGCATGCCGCACCCAGCGGGTGTAAAGGCAGAGCCCTACCATCTCAGCGGCGAATCCTTCAACTTCTTCGACGATCCGGTCTGATCCTGCGGCGAAGGAACTGGCGGCAGCGTCGATGACCCGCACCTCGCACCCGTGCGCGAGCAGCGCCGCCGCGACATATTGCAGTCCGACGAGAGGTCCGCCGAGCCGCTCCGGCGAAGGAGGACTGATCAGGACAATCCTGGCCATGTACGGCCATTGTAAGCGAAAAGCGCGGGGCAGACAATCCAAAGCAGGAAGCATCGAATGCCCCCGGCGCGAAATCAGGCCTGATACGACTCGATGGCAGCCCGCAGCGCCTGACCAATCGGGGTGTATCGAATTCCCAATTCCCGCTCTGCCTTGCTGCCGTCAAAAATCGGGCTGTGCTTCATGGTCCGGATTTGATCAAGGGACATCCCCCAGGCAGGCGGCTTTTTTGTGAATCTGGCAATCCCGGTCAGGAGTGCGGCGGTCAGGGTCGCGACTGTCGACGGAAGACTCAATCTGGGCAGGCGGATCCCCGAGATCTCCTCGATCATCCTGTTGATCTGACCGAAGGTCAGGTTTTCAGCAGTCAGCAGGTACCTCTCACCCACGTTGTCTTCCTTCCCGGCGGCTCTGACAATCGCCTCGGCGACATCGTCCACATAAACAAAGGGGAAGGGTGCATCATTCAGGACAGTGGCAGGCATCTCCCCCTGTAACAGGCTCCGGACATACTGGCCGGTTGCCTTGGGGTCACCAGCCCCGAGGACAGCGCCGGGATAGACAACCACCAGCGGCAATCCCCGCGATTTGCACAGGTCCCAGGCAACAAGTTCCCCTTCGTACTTCGTCCGCGCGTATTCGCTGAATCGAACAGGCCCTACCGGCGTCTCCTCTCTGACAGGGCTGGCGGCCGGCTTTCCGTACACAACCACGGTGCTGACATGGACGAGCTTGGACGCCCCCGCTTCCAGGGAGGTTTCCATGACATAACGAGCGCCGTGGACATTGACGCTTCGATAGACACTGCGGTCCGGCGTCCAAAAATCGTATGCTGCTCCCGCGTGGATCACCCAGTGGCACCCTTTCATGCCTTCCAGCAATGAGGCCTTGTCTGTGAGGTCGCCGCGCACCAGCTGGACGCCGAGCCGTTGAAGGAGAGGCGTCGCGTTCGCGGAACGGACCAGGCAGCGTACTTCGTGTCCGGCGATGACGAGGCGTTTGGCAACCTGGCTTCCGACAAACCCGGTTCCCCCGGTAAGGAATACTCTCATGGGTCACCTCGCTTTCGGTTGATGGATTGCGGCTATTTTCCACCGTTGCAGCAACAACTGGCAAGGTGTTTTTTGCAGGTCGGGACAGGAAATACGCGAAAGAAAAACGGGATCGTAGCCCTGTTCGGTTTGGAATAGGGCAACGTTCCGACTTTAAGTAACAGCAGCGATATCGCCAGGATCTGGAGATCGCCGCCAGGACAGCACCTTTCAAGGACAAGCTGCCAAAAGGGGCCAGCAGCGAGATTATCGCCGACGGCCTCGGCGACCCAGAGAGCCACTGCGTTTCCGACGATCACGGCATGGCGGATACTCGCCGCATCCAGTGCGGCCGTCACCTTCCGCAAACGCCGCTCGACCTGTTCCATTGCCATGGCAAATGCTCTGTACGACAGCGTGCCCGAGATGCAACACAATATATCACCTGATCCCGACGCCCACGGGAGAATCCGTCGACGAGGAGAACCCCTCGCAATGTCTCTAAGATACCTGACGGCCCATTCGCGCGTCTGAGCCGGATTTTCTTTGGGGCCCGCGAGAATATGGACGAGAATATGGACACATACAAAAGAGGCATAAGAGGGTGGGGGTCTGCGTTTTTCTCAAGAGGCACTCGGCTGCTGCAACCATGTGCAGAAAAGTCGTTGTTTTGAGTCCATACGGAGGCAAAATTTCGTTTATATGGAGGGACCGGGAATGATTACCAAACATAGAGCACACGTGCTACTGGGAACTCTTGCCGTTCTGGTTTCGTTGACCTGGGCGCTGATCGCGAGGCAGCAGGAGGAGTTCGGCAACTGGCCTGAGGGAGCATCCCCGCAAGTGGTCGGGAAGCGCGTGGCCGAGAACTTCATCGTGCGCCCGTTCAGGGCGCAATCCGACCCGAGCAAAGCGAAGGCCGGCATCATCTATCCTGAAGTTTGCGCATGGTACGGCGCTCTGACGGTAGCACAGCTAACCAAGGATGAATCACTGCAGGCCAGGCTGCTCAGGAAACTCGACCAACTCATGACGCCGCCGGACTCGGGCATGATCTCGCAGAATCCCCACGTGGATTTCAGGGTATTCGGCATTGTCCCCCTGGAGGCCTACCTTCAGACCAGGGCGGTGAAGTACCTCGATTTGGGCATAGGGCTCGCCGACCGCCAGTGGGAAGAGCCCACGCCCGATGGGATTACCCGTGAGGCAAGGTACTGGATTGACGACATGTTCATGATCACCGCGGTCCAGGTGCAGGCCGGCAGGGCCACTGGTGATCTGAAGTATATCGATCGCGCCGCTCTCACCATGAACGCGTACCTCGACAAGCTCCAGCAGCCTAACGGACTGTTCTTCCACGCCCTGGATACTCCCTTTTATTGGAGCCGTGGCAATGGCTGGGTGGCTGCCGGCATGGCAGAACTGCTGCGCTCGCTGCCGCAGGACCATCCCAAACGTGAGCGCATCATGGCCGGATACGTGAAAATGATGGCGGCGCTGTTGCAGTATCAGGGCGAAGATGGGCTCTGGCGTCAGCTCATCGACAGGCCCGAGTCATGGTCCGAAACTTCTGGAACCGGAATGTTCACCTTCGCCATGGTTACCGGGGTCAAGAACGGTTGGCTGGGGGCAAAGTCTTACGGGAAAGCGGCGCGCGCCGCATGGCTCGGCCTGGTGAAACGTTTGGATAAGGATGCAAATGTGTCCGATGTTTGCGCCGGAACGAACAAGCTCAATGATCTCGACTATTACCTGAACCGGCCCCGCATGTCGGGAGACCTGCATGGCCAGGCCCCCATTCTATGGAGCGCCGGCGCGTTGATGCGGTGAGCGGCGCCGGCACAGGGTGACGATACTCCGGAGACACGGAATCGCCAGATGTCGCGGATCATCGTGCACATCGACCGGATCGACGCAGTCGCAATCACAGGACGGCATCGGCCCGGGTCTGGCCGCAACAAGGATGAGTCGGCTGCTTATAGAAGGCAATGGACCAAGGCCTGGAGCACGATAGATCTCAATCGGATGCCGCTCCGCCGGAAGTCGATTCCAGGGGCCCTCATTCCTGAGGGGCAAGTGGGTATCTCGGAATTTTCCACCGTTACTTTCCGGTACGCCCAAACTCCTCAAGCGACTGCTGACTGACAGAATGGAGCTTTCCCTTGCCCCTTATCCGCGGGCAACGTGAAATGAAGTGTTGCGCCCCGCTCCGGATTGTTGGTAGCCCACAGTTTGCCGTCGTGCGCCGTCACAATCGTGCGGCACACAGCCAGGCCAAGCCCAAGGCCGTGAGTCTTGGTAGTATGGAAGGGTTCGAAGATCTGCTCCAGCATTTCCGGGACAATGCCGGTGCCGCCATCGGCGACCGAGATGTGCACGGCACCGTCTTCGGCAAGGTCGGTGCCAATCGTCAACTGGCGGGCTTCACGCTCCACGCCGGCCATCGCGTCGCAAGCGTTCATTACCAGGTTGAGCAACACCTGCTGCAATTGCACGCGGTCGCCGAGAACCAGGGGCAGGTTCCGGGCGAGCAAGGTTTGCGTGGTTACACCTTGATTGGTCAGGTCGCTGCCCACGAGTTTGAGAACCTCCCGGACGATCTCGTTCACTTTAAGCAGCTGGTGCTGCGTTTCGCCCTTTTTGAGCAGCAGGCGCAGTCGGCTGATAACCTCGGCTGCGCGTGTGTCGTCGGCCACAATATCGGCAATGATGTCACGCACCTCATGGAGGTCGATCGGGTCGAGAGCCAGGAGATTCAGCGCCGCCTGCGCGTTGCTGAGGATGGCGGAGAGCGGCTGGTTTAACTCGTGGGCCAGCGAGCCTGACAATTCCCCGAGCATCGCCACCCGCGACAAGTGGGCGATCTCCGCCTGGTTGCGCTGACGCTCCAGCTCAGCCTGCTTGCGCTCGGTGATATCCCTGAGGACGCCGATCGTCCGGGTCGCCCGCCCGGCGGCGTCGCGATTAAGAACATGGGTCAGATGATGGATCCAGATCAGGCCGCGCTGCGGATTCCGGTAGCGGTACTCGACGGTGACCCGGTCCAGCGCTCCCGCGTTCAGCTTGCGGTGCTCATCCAGGATGCGAGGGCTGTCCTCCGGATGAAGATGCTCCGCCCAGAACTGTAACGCCAGGTTGCCCTGATCGAGTCCCCCGGGAACACCGGTTAGGGCCTGAGCCCGGCTGTCCACGAAAACGATCCGCTCTCCGTCGGCCACTTCGTAGAAGCCCAGATCGGCGACGTCGACCGCCGAGGCCAGCCGGAATTTGTGTTGCAGGAGAATCTCCTCGGCGCGCTTTCGGTCACTGATATCCTGGACAACCGAAACAAACCAGTGCGGCTGGCCTGACTCATTGCGCACGAGGGCGACTGTCAGATTCACCCACACTGGCACGCCGTCCTTGCGGATGTATCTCTTCTCCATGGAGTATGTATCTCTCTCTCCGGACAGCGTCTGGTTTACCCTTTCGAGGTCAGGCCCGAGGTCATCAGGATAGGTGATGTCCTGGAATGTGCGCTGAAGCATCTCCTCGCGCGAGTATCCCAAAATGTCACAAAATCTCCTGTTGATACGCAGGAAACGCCCCGCAGGAGAAAGATGCGCAATGCCTACCGCAGCCTGCTCAAAGGTTGACCGGAAGCGCTCTTCGCTTTCAGCCAGGATGGCTGTCCGCGCCTTGACCATTCGGCTCAAACTCCTATTCCACAGCACGAAAATACAGATCAGTGCGAGCGCAGTTCCGGCAACCGCCAGAAACCATTTCACAAGGCTCCGGTAGCGATCCTCCTCAGATCCCATGAGCCAATGTTGTTCAATACTTGCCAGCTCACTCGGCGCAATGGCCTTTAACCCATCATTGACAAGGGAGAGCAGTTGAGCATTTCCTTTGGGCACCCCCGCATGGATTGTCTGTGCAAAAGGCATGAGCGGTTCGGCATCGAACATCCCTGACAAGCCAAGGCGATTGAGCAGGGCGCTCGTGCTTTCGTCCTCCGCGAGGCATGCAGAAGTGTCTCCGCTCACTACGGCCCGCAGCATCTTCTCCCTGCTCGAAAAGGGAATCACATTCACATCCGGATGTTCCCTTCGGAGATACTGCTCATGATAGGTACCCTGAAGCACGCCGATGTTCCGTCCTGCAAGATCACCGCCACGTTCTGCGTATCGCTTGTTCTGTCGATGGAGATAGAACAGGCTGGATCTGCTCTCGCAGATAGGGATGGAGAAATCAAACCATTGTGCGCTGGTTTCACTGCGGAACAGGCCGGAATGAATATCCGCACTTCCCAGTCTTACTTTGTTCAGAGCGTCATCCCAATCACTGGGCAGAAATTCGACTTTCTTGCCAGTCTTTTCTGCCCAGAGCTTCCATATGTCTACAAAAAACCCTGCGGGCATGCCTTCAGCATTTACAAAAGAGTACGGGGCAGAATCATTGGACATTGCGATGAACAAGGTGCCCGGCGTCCTGATGAGTGATCCCGGAAGCCACCTCCGCTCCAGGGTTACGCGTTCCTCCGGGGTGATCAGCTCCATCCCTTCTTTAAGCGCCTTGGCGAGCTTGGTGTTGCCTTTGTGCACGGCAATCCAGAAGTTGTTGCGATACAAGACCTGGTCAGGATCGCAGCGGAACTCGTCTGTCAGTCCGCGCTCTCTCAACCGGTACAGGGTCGTGCCGGCGTCTTCGACAAACACCCGGATATCACCCTTTTGCGCGGCAAGCAGCATATCCGGAAATTCAGGGTAGGACACCAGCAACGCCTCGGGCACATGTTGCTTGATGTATTGCTCATGATAACTGTTCTGGACCACTCCGAGCCTGAATGCCTTGAGATCCCCAGGCGCATTGATATTAATGATGCTCTTGTGATAGAAAACCATCCCCTGCGAAGATGCAACGATGGCGGCGTAAGTCAGATACTCTTCTCGTTCTTCCGAGAGGTAAAGCGACGCATGGATATCGGCTTTCCCCTCCCGCATCATCCGGATCCCTTCGCCCCAGGCAGCGCTTTTGAACTGGATTGGGGTTCCGGTCTTTTCTGACCACAGGCGCAGGAGCTCAACAGACAATCCCTGTGCCTCTCCTTTGTCGTCCTCAAACGTATAAGGCGGCATAACCACCGGATAAACGACCCTCAACGAACTGTCGCGGGACACATCGGGCAAGACGTTTTCGCCCGGCGCAGCCTTGTGCTCTTGCGCAAACAACGTCGAAGAGGCAATACCGGCAGGCAACACCACCCAAAACAGCGAACCGGGAAACGCAATAGCAGGAATCGCCCACGCTGCGTGCTTGCTCCACCCGACCAACCGATGCAGGAGCGCGACCTTGAGACACGCAGACGCGACCGTAGACCAAATGACAGTAAGCCGACTCATGCTGTGACGGGACCCCTCAGACTGAAAACAGACACATCTCTGAGCCCTCTCCGCCCGTGAATGCCACGGCGTTCGGGAGGGTGTACTCAGAAAGCGGCGGAAATTATGTCAACTTTGCCCTTCTGACGCAGTCCCTGGAACTCAAACGGGCTCAGGCAAGATATTGTATGCTGAAACAGCCAGGATCGACATGGAATTGTTCCGGGCTTCTATCGAGAGCAGACGTCTTGGGTGAACTCGTGTCGATCCAGGTTACATTCTCGCCTGTCTTGCTCACGAGGGGGATTCGCAATATTTCAGGTCCAGCGGGCCGCAGCTGAAGCGGCCGGGCGCGCCCAAGAGGCGCCACAAGCTGCCGTCATCGCTGTGGACGGGGGAGATTACTTCTGCCGCGCCGGTTGTCTGAATCCTGGTGTTGTAGCTATAATAACCGTCCCCACCGGCCTCCTCCTGGCTGGCAAGGTAGTACTCGGTATTGGCGTCCAGGACTACCGGGGAAGGGAGTGCAGCATAGCTGATCCGGTTGTGAATGCCTCCTTCCGGCATCCACTGCACGCTTGCCAGGATCGTTCCTGTCGCGGCATGGACGAGCCGCAACAAATGGGGTTGTGAGTTCCCGGCTATATAGACCCTTCCGAGCGCACTCACCTGGAGCGGGTTGGACCCTACTACGAAATTCATCCCTACCCACCCGCTGTAGTCGTTGCGCAGCGTTCCCACCGTTGCACCCGTCAACAAAGGGATCGGGGCACAGGGAGGGAGAGCGCCGGCGTTACCACGGTCCGGTGGGCCGAAGGCGCTGGTGCCGCAGGCATTCTTAGCCGCAACTGTGTACTGGTGCGTGCCGGAGTCGCCCGGTGCGTCGTCATATGCGGGGACGCTTGGCCTGCCCACAAGTGTCCCGTCCCGGTACACATCGAATCCAGTCGCACCCGCGGATGCATCCCACGTGAGGCGCACGATGCCTGGTTCGGAACCGTCGCTGGCCGTAAGCCGCGCCGGCGCCGGCGGCGCTCCTGCCGCAAAGCCTGTGTCCGGGGAACTGTAATCGCTGGCGCCTCCACCACTGCCGTCGATGGCCGCTTTGACCCAGTAAAAGTAGGTCGAAGCCGCGGCCGTGATGTCGTCGTATGTGGCCGCGGCCTGCCACGGGCCGATGACAACTTTCGTCCCGGTCTCCGCCGATGCCCTGTATAATTGATAATGCGTGGCCCCGGCCACCGCATGCCAGCTCACCCGCACAATCCCGCAGAGCGAGCCGTCAGTGGCGGACACGCCGGCAGGCGGATTCATGGTGGGCAGCATGCGCCAACCCGAGACGGCCGCACTGAAATCACTGGCCTGGCCGCCGTATCCATCCAGCGCCGCTTTGACCCAGTAGTAGACAGAAGATCCCGGCGGTGCCCCGGTATCGTCGCAGGCAGTACCCGACTGCCATGGCGTGATCGGTATCTTTGCTCCCTCCAGGGAAGCAGCCCGGTAGACCCGGTAGTTGACGGCGCCCTGGACCGCCTTCCAGGTCACGCGCACCTTGTCGCTGAATGCTCCCGCGCTTGCGGATATTTCCGTCGGGGGAAGGAATTGCTGTGAAGAAATGCAATACAGCAGATTAATCAGGCCGCAGGCACCGGTGTTGGGCGTCCCAGAAGGCTTCCACGTGCTCCCATTGTCGCTGTAAACGGCTGAAATCACGCCCGCGGCACTCGTTGTCGTTGCGACCGTGTCGCAGTTGTACGAGAGGTTGCCTTCCGGAGTCTCCTTGCTGGCCAGGAAATATTCGGTGTTGGCTGCCAGTATGACAGGCGCCGGCAACTCCGCATAATGTACCCGGTTGTGAACGCCGCCCGAGGCCGTCCACAGTACGCTCGCCACGGTTGAGTTTGTTGCCGCATGGATGAGCCGCAGCTCGTGGTTTTGGGAATCGCCCTTTGTGAAGATGCGCCCGAGAGCGCGCACCACCAACGGATCGGAGCGCACCAGGAATCGCACACCCACCCAGCCGGCACTTTTGTTGCGCGTCGTTGCCAGGGCCCCGTCCGTCAACAACGGCGCCGGCGTGCAACAGTTGCAGCTGACATGGCCGGCATCCGATGCGCTGCCGGCGCTGGCGCCACAGTCATTCTTCGCCCTGACCAGGTATTGGTGCACGCTGAATTCGCCCGGCGCGTCGTCAAAGGGCGGGCCTGCGGAGCTTCCCACCAGGGTCCCGTCCCGGTACACGTCATAAGCGGTCGCGCCCATGGACGCATTCCACGTGATCCGCACAGAATTGACGTAGGTGCCGTCACTGGCCGCCACCCCGGTAGGCGCCGCCGGCGCCATCCGCACATATCCGGCGGCGGACAGACTATATTCGCTGGATCCCTTGCCATCGCCGTTATTGGCTGCTTTGATCCAATAGTAGTAGATGGACCCGGGCGCGGCCGTGGTGTCGTCGTGGCCAACCGCCGTCTGCCACGGTGTGATGGCTGTTCTCGTGCCGGTCTCAGGGGAGGCCCTGAATACCCGGTAATGCGTGGCTCCGATCACTCTGTCCCAGCTCACGTGCACGAATCCGCAAAAGGCGCCGCCGGTCGCAGACAGTCCGGTGGCCGGATTCACATCCCCCAGGGCTCGGCGGCCCATGCCGGGTACGCTGAAACCGCTCGCCCGTCCCCCGGTGCCATCCGCTGATGCCTTAATCCAGTAGAAGTAGGCGGATCCGGCTGTCGCTGTGACGTCGTCGAAGCGGATCGCCGCCTGCCACGGGCTGATTGCGGTTTTCACCCCGGTCTCGGACTCGGCGCGGAAGACCTGGTAATGGCTAGCGCCCGCGACGGCGCCCCAGGTCACCCGCACCTTGTCGATCCAGGTGCCATCGCTGGCCGCCACCGCGCTCGGAGGAGTCAAGGGCGGCAAGGCCCTCCAGCCTGTGTGCGGCGCACTGAAGTCGCTGGCCTGGCCGCCGCTACGGTCCGCTGCTGCCTTGATCCAATAATAGTATGTCAGTCCCGTGACGGCCGTGATGTCATCGTAACGTGTTTCCGCCTGCCACGAGCTGATCTCGGTCTTGGATCCGGTCGGAGACGTGGACCGATACACCTTATACGTTGTCGCGCCGCTTACCGGATTCCAGGAGACCGGCACCTTGTCACCGGAGGCACCCTCGCCGGCAGCCACTCCGGTCGGAGGGAGCAGTTGACGCGAGGACCCGCAGTACATCAGATTTACTGGGCCGTATCCGCTGCTTCCGGAGGTTTCATGGGGAATCCATGTGTTTCCGTCGTCACTGTCGATGGCCGAGAGCACCTGCCCTCCGCCTGTCGTGGAAACCGCTGGGTTGAAGCTGCAAAAACTGTCGCCCCCCGCGGTCTCTCTGCCTGCCAGGTAATACTCGGTATTGGCAGACAGGCTCGCCGGCACAGCCAACGAAGCATAGCTGATCTGGTTGTGAACCCCGCCGACCGGTGACCAGAGCACGCTGGCAACCGTCGCCTTCGTCGCCGCATGCACCAGTCGCAACTCATGGGTCCGGGTGTTCCCGTTCAGATAGATGCGCCCCAGGGCGCGCACCTGCATCGGAGTGGATCCCACGACAAATCGTATTCCCACCCAGCCGGTGTAATCGTTGCGCAGCGCGCCCGGAGAGGTGTCCGTCAGCAAGGGGGTTGGCGGACAGGGACTGCCGGCGCGTCCGCCGTGCGCCAGGCTCGCAGCGCCGGCGCCGCAAGCATTGAAGGCCTTGACTGCGTATTGGTGCACGCCTGTGTCTCCCGGAGGGTCGTCAAATGGCGAACTGGCCTTGACTCCCACCAGCGTCCCATCCCGGTACACCTCATAGCCGGTCGCGCCGGCTGATGCACTCCATGTCACCCGCACCACACGCACCAAGGTGCCGGCACTCGCTGCCACATCGACTGGCGCAGGCGGCACCACGCCGGCATATCCGCTATCGGAGGCACTGAAGTCGCTGGCGCCGCCGCCGCGCTCATCCCGTGCAGCCTTGACCCAGTAGTAGTAGGCTGTCCCGCCGGTTACTGCCGTGTCGTCGAAGTTGATTCCCGCCTGCCATGAGCTGATCGCCGTTTTCGGCCCGGTCCCAGACGAAGCCCGGTATACCTGATAATTCGCCGCCCCGGCAACTTGATTCCAACTCACCCGCACGCGCCCGCACACCGAGCCGTCCGTCGCGGTCACTCCGGCGGGCGGAACCAGCACCGGCGAAGCCTGCAGACGTGCCTCATCCCGGCTGAGCGCGCCTGGCCAGCTCCCGTCACTCTCCGCCGCAGGCCGGGCACAATAGGAGGAGTCCGACGACACCGTTGCCGAGGTCTCATCGTGTTCGAGTGCTGCGCGCGTCGGAGCAGTAGCCGGCTTTGCTCCCTCCAGGCAAGCAGCGACGTATTGCTCACGACTCTTGAACCCGGGAGTCTCGTCCCGCTCGGGCCCCATCATGCCGACGATGGCGTGATCGCTGGCCGACAGACCGGCCGGTGGATTCAACTGCAAAGGTACCTGTGTCGAATATGACGGCGTTCTCTGCCCCTTTTCTGCCCACGTCCCAGAGTCGGCCGCCTGCCGGTGTCGAGCCTGTACCCGCACTGGAACATGAATCATGGATCCGCTGATGCAAGGCAGGATGACAAGGAGTGTGAATCCGAGGAGGCTACCGCCCTTCATGACTGATCTCTCCCTCCAACGGAAAGTGCCGGCCGACATCGAGAGGGAAAACAGGACATCGCCAAGGACTCTACCAGAGTGCCAGACCTCGGGCAATAATAAGAGGTGACAGGCTACTGGCCTTGATCGCAATATGTGCCTGGAGGGAGTGACAATGACAGATCCATTTTTGAGAGCCGCTGTGGAAGAGGCGAAATCGGGCCTCGCGGAGGGGGGAATACCGATCGGTGCTGTGCTGGTTATTGACAACAAGATTGCCGGTCGTGGACACAATCGCAGGGTGCAGCGCCGGAGTGCTATTCTGCATGCGGAGATGGATTGCCTTGAAAACGCGGGCCGACTGATAGCCAGGGATTATCAACGCTCCGTTTTGTATTCAACACTCTCCCCCTGCGATATGTGCAGCGGGACAGCGCTACTCTTTGGAATCCCCCGAATTGTGGTCGGTGAGAATAAGACCTTCCGGGGGCCGGAAGACTACCTGCGCTCCCGTGGAGTACGGCTCGAGATCCTGCAAGACGATGAATGCATCCGATTAATGGAAGAGTTCACAAAGGCAAATCCTCAACTCTGGAATGAAGACATCGGGATCTAGCCCGGCTGCTGGTATGCCGCACTCCATTCCCGACGACTGTAGCCGGCCGGGGCGCGCGGAACGGGCGACTCCGGCGAATGTTTCGACGCTCGCCGCGACGGGTTCGATTGTCATGTTATCATTGCCACCCTATGAGCCCTGCAACCCGATATTATGCCGCCTGCTGTCAGACTGATTTTGCGAAGCCCTCCACGCGACGGGACATCCCCGCGCGCGTGGATCGGATGCTCGAGCTGATCGACTCCGCCGTGATCGGCTATGAGCCATTCTTCCCCGTCCGACTCGTGGTGTTTCCCGAGTTCGCCCACACGCCGCCGGTCTACAACACGGTCCGCGAGCTGGAGGAGCATCTCGCGGTTCCCGTGCCGAACGAGCACACGCACCGGTACTCGCTGCGCGCCCGCCACCACGGTATCTACATCCAGACCGGCACTTTCCTGGAAAAAGACGAGAATTACCCGGGCGTCGTCTTCAACACCACATGCCTGGTGGGGCCCGGAGGCGTTCTTGCCCGATATCGAAAAACCCACCCATGGATCCCGTGGGAGGTTCATGCCAGCCCGCACGACATCCCCGGCTACGCCGAAGACCCATTCCCGGTGGTCGACACCGAGTTGGGAAAACTGGGGGCGGCGATCTGCTATGACTGGCTCTTCCCCGAGGCCATTCGCCAGCTGGCTCTCAAGGGCGCGGAGGTGCTGATCAGGGTTTCCGCCTACATGGACCCGTGGGGAACAGCGGCTCCGCTCGACTGGTGGACGCTGGTGAATCGCTGCCGGGCTCTCGAGAATATCGCTTATGTGGTGGCAGCCAACCAGGGGGCTCGCCTTGCCAACTACCCGCCGTTCAGCTGGCCCGGCGGGAGCATGGTGGTGGATTTTGACGGGCGGATCCTCGCCCAGGCCGAACCCGGCCCGGGCGAGAGGATAGTTGTGGCGCCGGTCGATATCGATGCCCTGCGCGCGGAGCGCGCTCGCCGCCGCGGGCATCACATGCTCTCCCACCTGCGCACCGAGCTCTACTCCGGCTACTCTCGGCCGATTTATCCCCGGGGCGCCGAACAGATCCCGCACTCCGTCGAGGAAAACAACCAGCTGATTGCAAAGGCGAAAGAGCATACATGGTGACAGGCTGCCGTGTCCCCTTTGAGGCAGAGGGGACACGGTAGCCTGTCACCATTTTGCCCGTGGGGCGTCCGGTTTTACTACTCAGGACCGGACGCCGGATGCTTCGACACGAGACGCATGCTCCCCGATGCGAGACGCATGCCGCCCGACGCATGCCGTCGTTCCGTGCGGCAGATCCGGAAACCAATGTTGGGGCACAAGTGTTCTTGCAGCTTCCTGATTCCCGGCCTAATCCCATCACTCCAGGAGGCGGAGTTGCGGGACGCCCGGAACGAGACCGTGACCGCCTCTGCGCAATCGGCCCAACTCCCTCCGCGCAATACCCGCCTGGCGTCCGCAACGGGACTTTCCAGCGGCAGGTTGCGGTACGCCAGGGCATCGTAGATGTCGGCGGTC
>Ga0113563_10000396_pt1 | contig 20552 bp, 18 predicted proteins | sample Mud3Dept3metaG_FD_80117 | JGI IMG/M metagenome (GOLD analysis project Ga0113563, IMG submission 80117) | Freshwater wetland microbial communities from Ohio, USA, analyzing the effect of biotic and abiotic controls - Mud 3 Core 4 Depth 3... | ecosystem: Environmental > Aquatic > Freshwater >... | reverse complement strand
GAGTCATTCAGGCCGACGACTCCAGACAGGTTCGCGGATTCCTCGAAAAACCGACAACAGCCGCGCAGCTTGAATCTGCCTCCGGGAAGGTGCTTGCCTCCATGGGGATCTATGTCTTCAACAAGTCGTTGCTGATTCAAGCCCTCGAGACGGACGCCCGGGACCCGACCTCAACCCACGACTTCGGCCGCGACATCCTGCCGCGGCTGATCCACACCCACAATGTCCACGTGCACCTCTTTTACGACGAAAACAAGAAGGAATCCCAGTACTGGATGGATGTGGGGACGATCGAGGCCTATTACGAAGCGAACATGGACCTGGTAGCGGTCAGTCCGCAATTCAATCTTTACGACAAAGATTGGCCGATCCGCACCTATCAACCGCAGAACCCGCCGGCCAAGTTCGTTTTTGCCCAGAAGGATCTGCGCATGGGGATCGCGCTCGACTCCATCGTCTCGGGAGGCTGCATCATCAGCGGCGGCAGGGTGGTGAATTCGATTCTGTCTCCGGGCGTGCGCATCCACAGCTACTGCGAAGTGGACCGGAGCATCCTCTTCCCGCACGTCGAAGTGGGGCGTCATTCCAGGATCACACGGGCGATCATCGACCGGGGGACGCATGTTCCGGAGGGGACGATGATCGGATTCGATCCGGAGGAAGACCGGGAGCGGTTCAACGCGACTGCGAGCGGCATCGTGGTGGTGTCACCTGAGGATTTCGGTCAGATGAGCGTGGAGCAGGCCGAAGAGCTGCGCAGCTTCGACAATATGGCCCAGTAACAGGGGGGGTCACAGCCAGGTAATCTTGAAGCCGCCAACGCCGGTCTTTATGGTCACGGAAACCCGGACCTTGCTCTTGCTGTAATTCTCGCTGTAGTAATCGTCGCCACCTTCCCGGCGGAAGCCGTCGAGTTGAAATCCGCTCAGGAAGTGCTTTTCCGCCTTAACCCGGACACCGATGTCGCGCGGCATTCGGGCGGTCACCCCCCCGATGCCCACCTGGATGCTGATTTCGGCATCCTGTTTCCATTCGCCTGAGAAATCCAGCATCGCGCCGCCGATGCCCCCCTCGAAATCGAGCCGGCGGAAATTGAGGTTTCCGAGACCGATGGCGTCCAGGCTGCCCACGCCGTTGCGCAGGCGGATTTCCTCACACATGACCGGATTCGGCTCGTAGGCGGAAATCCTTGCACCGCCGACCCCGGATTCCAGATCCAGGCCGGTCAGCCGCAGCCGGGACAGGGTCAGGCGCGCGTCACCGACCCCGGCTCTGACCTGTAGGCTCACGGGAATCGCATCGGTAAGGTTCAACCGCATCCGGTTGGAATGCCGCTCGCTCCGGATCCCTCCTCTGCGGGAGCTCTCCAGCTTGAGCGACAGGAAACCCTGGCCGCCGGCGGCCGGTTCGTAATTGATATCGGGTTGGTAGCTGGCCTTGTCGTACTCAAGGTCCAACGAGTACAGCCTGGAAGCGACTTCACTGGAAACCTCGAGCGCGCCGATATCGAGCCGGACCTCCGCTTTCAGCGAAGTTTCACTCCCCACGGGCTGGCTCTCTTCCAGCGCCGTCATCTCGACGGGCACTCTCTGGTCCAGAGTGCAGCCGCCAAGCGGGAAAGCCGCCGCGATGCCTGCCAACCACAGTAACTTCTTCATGCGATTCCTCCCAGGACTCAGCGGTTGCGAGTGGCCGCGGACTCGACTTCCCGTGTTCGGATGCGAATGTCGCTGTAATCGGTCTCCAGCGTTATTTTCGGTCCGCCGGTCTTCACTGCGGATTTGAGCGTGGGCGATTCGCTCTCCTCGGGAGCGACCTCGAGACCGCGAAAGTCCGATGAGATGCGTCCGTTGCGCGCTGTCGCCTCCATCTGAAACGCAGCATCCGGCGGCAGGAAGAGCGTAATGTCCCCGTTGCGGTTTTTAACGGTGATATCCTCTTTTCCCAGCGGCAGCGCGGACAGGGTAACATCACCGTTTTCGTTGGTCACCCGGCACCCCTTGCTGAAGTCCTTCACCACCACGTCTTTTAAGGTCGTGGTGATTTCCACAGGGCCGGCCACCGAGTTCGCACGCACCGACGATCCTTGTGCCGATGCGATGATGTAACCCCCGATCTCTTCCAGGGTGATGCGGTCGGAGTTGGACTTGATGTCCACATTCCCCTGGATTTTCTTCAGCACCGCAGTTGCGTAACCGCTCGAGAGAACGACGCCCGCCTTCACGTCGGTGACCTCGACGCGGCGATGGCTGCTGGAAATTCTGACGCCGTCCTCCAGATTGCTTACGGTTACCTGAGTGCCCGGCGCTTCGATAGTCACGAGTTGTGTGATGTGGTCGACGACGATGCTGCCCCCGTCCGTGTTCTGGACCAGGAGCGTTCCTTCGACGTTGCTGACGACCACCGGCGACCCGTCTTCACGGACCTCGACATTCCCTTTCACCTCGTCCACCGTTACCCTCCCGCGACGGGCGACCACGGAAAGGTTCCCGGTCAGGTTGCTCAACCTGGATACCCCATAGCGGTTTTCGAGGATGAAGCCTCCGCTGCAGTCGTGCACTTCCAGCGGCTGATGGCTTGTCTGCGCCTTCAACTGGCAGTCCAGGTTCGAGACGTTGACGCCGCCGAAGGAGTTGTTGATCTCCAGCCGCACCTGCTTTGGAACGAAGATGTCCATGTCCGTGTTGAAGCGATAGCCTTTCGCCGACAGTTCGTCCCTGTTGGTTCTGAGCACGAAGGCGGTTGCTTCCGCCTTCCCCTCCTCGCCCCCCAGGATTTGGATTTCGCCGGCAATCTCCTTTGCGCGCACCTCCTCGTTTTCGAACACAACCTTGCGCAGCCGCACGCGGATTTCCCCATCGATTCCCGGCGTTATGCTGACCTGGCCGTTGGTGTTCTCCACGCGGACCATGAGTCCGGGAGAAAGCGGATAGGAGCTTTCCTGGGTGTAGCCGTAGGAGGTGCCCAGATTCACATCGGCGCCCCCGATGTGGATCGGCGACATAAAAATGTCGCGCAGCGCGCTGTTGGGAATCCTGGAGATTGCCAGGCCGATGATGAAGACGAGCAGCAGGCCGAAGACCTCGCCGAACTTCGCGGAGATCCCCTCTTTCTGGCGGTAGTAGTCGACCACCTTGCCGAGGCCGAGCAGGATCAACAGGATTGGCCAATACCGGCCTGCCAAAACCCACAGATCGGGCCCGATGCCGAGATTTCTGAGGAGGAAGAGAACGCCCAGTGCCAGCCAGAGCAGCCCTCCCAGGAGCGAGGGGCGACGCCGGAGAGAGCGCCCTGCCGGCGCTTCGGGGGCCGCGGCATCCTCCTTCCAGGCGGCATACCCATAGAGCTTTCTGATTCCGATCAGCATGGGGAGAAGCGGCCAGTATCGGACGATCAACTGCCCCGGGCTGATGTTCGGAATCCAGTTCGCGAGCAGAAAGACCAGACCGATGGCGATCAGGATCAGCCCGAAGACCAAGACGCCTTTCCGGGAACCAGCTGACATGACATCCTCCCGAGCCTAATCCTTGGGCTCGCTCAAAGCGTTTGCATTTCCGGCTACTGCCGCCTCGTTCCGGTCGCTGATGGCCCGATAGACGAGGTACCCGCCCAGCACGATGAAGGCCAGCGGCCACAACCGGTTGATGAACTGGTAGGGAATGATGTTTTTGAGCAGGAAGAGAATCCCGAGGCCGATCAGGAAAATCCCCCAGGCGGCAACGGACCTGTCTTTGGCCGGGCGTTGCTGCAGGGGCCTCGATTCCAGGCGGGCGCGCATGTTGGCTTCCGCCGTGCGATAGGAATCGAACAGGGTCGAGATCAGGAAGACAAAGGCGCCAAATCCGAATACACCGTTGATTTCATCCCCCATGATTACCAGGGCGGCGAAGACCGCGAACTGGGTGATCGCCTTCAGATATTCCCCGTTGTATACGGCTCCCATGCCGGGTATCAATGATAGCGCTGCCGCGCGCTTCGGCGCATCCGATGGAATGCGGAGGTCCTTGACTGCCGCAGCCCATTCGGCGCCACGCACGAGGCAATCCTGGCAGTAAACCTTCCCTTTGATCTGATGGGCGCACTCCGTGCACAGTGCCTTGCTGCAGGTGCCGCAGTAATCCTGGGAATCCGCCGATGGATGATATGCGCATTTCATCTGTCATCTCCTTCCGGGGCTTTCCGCCTTACGCATTCAGGCGGGGAACAACGATACGCTGCTCTTCTGCTTGGGGCCTTTTTCCGGCTGCTTCGGCCCGGCAGGCTTCTTCTGCGTTTCCACCGGGACATCCAACTGCTCAATCATGAATCCGAGCCTTCTGAAGACATCGTTTTTATAAAACGTGAACCGGGCCTGCCAATCGTTCTTGGTGTCGTTGAGCTTCAACCCTTCGCTGTAAATCTTCTGCACCCCCCGGTCCATCTGTCGCAGCATTTCGCCCGGCGACAGCACGGCGGCGATCCCGCCGATCCGCGGCGCCATCAGGTCGATGGCCAGAGCCACGAAGAGCAGCACCAGGCCTGCGCCCGCCGCGAAACGGGGAGTCAGTATGGGCTGCAGGAAGTAGGTCCGGATGCGTTCCCGCAGTGTGCGCGTCCTGGGTTTGCCGGAAGTCCGGATCAGAATCCGGTCGATCAGCGCCGTGTCAACCTCCAGGGAAGGAAATGCCTGGCAGGTGACAAGGATCGATCGAATCTCTTCCATCAGATTCAAACAGCCGGGACATTCCTGAAGGTGCTCTGCCACCTCCACCATTTCCTGGTGCGGCAGGCTGCGCTCGACATATCCGCTCAACCGTTCTTCAATGTGTGCGCACTCCATATATGCTCCCTAGGCCTGCATGCCCAGCTGCAGCCGCCGTTTGGAAAGCAGCCTGGCCAGCTCCAGTCGCGCCCGGTTGATCCGGCTCTTGACCGTGCCCTCCGGTATGGCCAGGAGCTCTGCGATCTCCATATATGCCATTCCCTCCAGGTCCCGGAGAATGATGGCTTCCTTCAACTCCGGAGGCAACGCCTGCAGGCCATCGCTGAGAAACCGGGAAGCTTCCGATTGCTCGACGGACCTATGGGGGCTGGGCAACGTGTCGTCCTTGAGGTTCATGGTTTCCATTTCCTCAGTCCCTGCGACCTGCTGAAAGCGTCGCGTCCTCCGGAAGTGATCGATGATCAAATTGCGTCCGACCCTCATGATCCAACTCTGAAAGCTGCCCGATTCGGTGCGGAAGCTCTTCAGGTTCTGATACACTCGAATGAAAATCTCCTGCGTCAGATCTTCCGCGTCATCCCGGCGACAGGTGTACCGGTAGCTCAGGTTGTAAATCCGTTTTGCGTATTGATTCACAACCATCTCCCAGGCCGCGTCATCTCCCTGGAGACAGCGCTCCACAACTTTTTCATCGCCCGGGAGCAATCGGAACTCCTTATCTCCTGCCCCGATTAACGAAGCAGACGCTTGCAAAGTTCAATAATTCAGATCCCGGCTCCAGACGCCGGCATGAAGGCGAGCCTGCCGGTGACCACATGAGAGTGCACTTCGCACGAGAAATGCAAACCCCTGCGCGACCGCCCAGCCCATTGTCCACCGTTCCATTGATTTCTGCAACATCTTGCGTAGGATTGATATAGGGGGGCCGGCCAAACGGGAAGCCGGGCGCTGTTGGCCCCTGGGTTTATGCCGGAACCGGCGCAAGCGGTTTCTTCTTGACCTTTGAGCCGATTTGATATTTATACTGTAAGGTCTTTGAAACTGCGAACTTGAAGCATACCGAAGAGGGACGTCAATCGCCTGCCCTCACCGGGGCTGCTAGGGGTATATGCCGATGAAGTGCCCTTTTTGCGGATACACCAAAGACCGGGTAGTCGATTCACGGGAAAGCCGTGACGGAGATTCCATTCGCCGACGCCGCGAATGCCTGCAATGCTCGCGGCGTTTTACTTCCTACGAGCGCATCGATGAAATCCCATACATGGTTGTGAAAAAGGACGGCGGCAGAGAAAAATTCGATCGAACAAAAATCCTTACGGGTTTGTTGAAAGCCTGTGAAAAGCGCCCCGTCAGCCTCACGCAGCTCGAAAAAATCGTGAACCAGGTCGAGCAACAGGTGCAGGAGAGTCCCGAGCGTGAACTCGAGACGGTCACGATCGGCAAAATTCTGCTCTCCGAGCTGCGGCATCTGGACAAGGTTGCCTACCTGCGTTTTGCCTCGGTTTATATGGAGTTCGAGGACGTCGCGGAATTCCTGACCGAAATCAACGAGATGTTTGAGAAAAAGCCGTCCTGAACGGCCGCCCGGGTAAACCATGTCGAAACCGCGTAAACGAAATCCGCACCAGCAGGTTCACTCCAGGCTGACCCTGGAAATGGAAGAAATCGTGGATCATCTTACCGTAGGCAACTGGATCCCGAGCGTCGATATCTGTGAAACCAGGGATGCGGTTACGATACGCGTGGAGCTTCCTGGAATTGATCCGCAAGACATCCGGCTCACGATTCAGGACAGGGTACTCCGCGTTCAGGGGAACAAGCGGGAATCGGAGACCGCGCGCGAACGTCTCTCTTATTATTGCCTTGAAAGAAGATACGGCAGATTTGACCGCCAAATCAGTCTCGACCAGGTGGTGGATGCCGGCCGGTCGTGCGCCCGGTTGTGCAACGGAGTACTCACGGTGGAGGTCCCCAGGATAGCGGACCGGAGAGGTGTGCTCTTTGAGATCCCCATCGCAACTAAGCAGGATTGATCCGCTTTTGGACGAGGCGAAAGATCCCTTCGAGTGAAAGGAAAACGAACCGGTTATGCCAGCAGCGGATGCGAACCAAGACCCTACGAACAAGGAAGCGGAAGCCGGGCAGGACGAGCGTATCCAGATACCGGAGAAGCTCCCGGTCCTGCCGTTGCGCGATGTGGTCGCTTTTCCGTTCATGATCCTGCCGCTCCTGATAACCCAGGACAAAGGCATTCATGCGGTAGATCAGGCGCTGACACAGAATCGGATGATCCTTCTCCTGACTCAGAGGAATCCGGAGACGGAGAATCCCGCTCCGGACGAATTGTACGATATTGGCACTGTGGGAATGGTAATCCGCATGCTCAAGATGCCGGATCAGGGGGTGCGCGTCCTCGTGCAGGGAATTGCTCGCGCGCGGGTGGAAAGCTGGGCCGAGGAGCCGTCTTTCCTTCTGGCGAAAATCCGCGTGCTGGAGGAGGAGCCTCCCGCAGCGGAGGGTCTCGAGATAGAAGCTCTGATGCGCAACGTGAAAGCTGCCCTGGAGAAAGCAGCTTCGCTCGGGAAGAGCATTGCGCCGGAAATCATGGTGATCGCCTCGAACATGACTGATCCCGGCAGACTGGCGGACCTTGCGGCGTCCAACCTCGCGCTCAAGCTCGAAGATGCTCAAGCGATCCTGTCCCTGCTCGATCCCTCCAAGCGGCTGCGGCGGCTGAACGAGCTTCTCACGCGCGAGCTGGAAGTCCTGACCGTACAGCAGCAGATCAACCTCCAGGCGAAAGATGAGATCGAGAAGGGCCAGCGCGAATACTACCTGCGGCAGCAACTCAAGGCGATCCAGAGCGAGCTGGGTGAGGGCAACGCACTGGCGGAGGAAATCGCGCGCTATCAGAAAAAGGCGGATGAGATCCAGATGCCGGAGGAGGCACGCAAAGAGTTCGATCTGCAGGTGAACAGGCTCGAACGCATGAATCCCGAATCGGCCGAGACGGCGACCCTGCGGACCTACCTGGACTGGATGGTCGGGCTTCCCTGGAGCTTCCGGACGGAAGACAACCTGAATCTGCGCAAAGCACGCAAGATCCTGGACGAAGACCACTATGGCCTGGACAAAATCAAGGAGCGGATACTGGAGCACCTGGCTGTACGAAAGCTGAAGCAGGACACTAAGGGCCCGATTCTCTGTTTCGTCGGGCCTCCGGGTACCGGAAAGACATCTCTGGGCAAATCGATCGCGCGGGCACTAGGCAGGAAGTTCGTGCGCGCCAGCCTGGGCGGCATGCATGATGAAGCGGAAATCCGCGGGCACAGGCGGACCTACGTGGGCGCCATGCCCGGGCGGATCATTCAAAGCCTGCATCAGGCCGGAACCAGGAATCCGGTGTTTATGATGGATGAGGTGGACAAGATCGGGGCAGACTTCCGCGGAGATCCTTCCTCTGCGCTACTCGAGGTGCTGGATCCGGAGCAAAACGATTCGTTCCGCGACAATTACCTGGGTGTTGCCTTCAATCTCTCGGACGTCCTGTTTATCACCACCGCGAACATGCTGGATACCATTCAGCCCGCGTTCCGCGACCGCATGGAAGTCATTTCCCTCTCAGGCTATACGGAGCTCGAAAAACTCCAGATTGCGAAACGGCATCTGATCCCCAAACAGCGCGAGGCTCATGGCCTGACGGATGAAAATATCGAGTTTCCCGACGAGGCCATGCTCGAGATCATCCGCGGGTATACCCGCGAAGCCGGACTTCGCAATCTGGAGCGTGAAATAGCGGCCGTCTGCCGGAAGGTGGCGAAGAAATACGCGATGGGCACCCGCAAGCGCGTGGTTTTAACCCGGGCGAATCTGCACCGGTACCTGGGTACGCGGCGCATCCTGCCCGGGGAACACCCGAAGCGCGATCAGGTGGGCGTAGCCACCGGTCTGGCATGGACCCCGGTGGGGGGTGAGGTCCTGTACGTGGAGGCCCAGGCGATGGCAGGAAAGGGCGCGTTGATCCTGACAGGCCAGATGGGCGATGTGATGAAGGAATCGGCTCAAGCCGCCCTGAGTTACACTCGGTCGCACGCGGCGGAATACGGGATTTCCCAGGATTTTTTTGCCGCCCATGATTTCCACATCCACATTCCGGAAGGGTCAATCCCCAAAGACGGGCCGTCCGCGGGAGTGGCGCTGACTTCCTCCCTGGTTTCGGCATGCACCGGCCGGCCGCTTAGCAAGTCCATCGCCATGACCGGAGAGATCACACTGAGCGGGAACGTCCTTCCCGTCGGCGGAATCCGTGAAAAGGTGTTGGCGGCCCACCGGGAGCAGGTCAATACCGTAATGCTGCCGCGCTCCAACAGGAAGGACCTCGAAGAGATCCCCAGAGAGCTGCGGCAGAAGATCCAGGTGATCCTGGTGGACCGCCTGGAGGAAGTTCTCCTTCGCGCCTTTGCCTAGACAGTGGGCAGTCGGCAGTGGGTCCGGGGTGTTAACGACCGTTCACTGCCTATCGCCTGCCTCCCTCTGCCTGAAGGTAATGCGATACGTAGACGAAAACAAGATTGTCCGGATGCTTGCGGGTCGTTTTGGTGCCCGGAACAGTTCCGTCATCCAGGGAATCGGTGATGATGCTGCGGTTGTGCATCCTGCAGGTTCACGCGAATACTGGGTGATCACCACCGACATGCTTCTGGAAGATGTTGATTTTCGAAAGACCTGGATGACTCCCGCGCAGTTGGGGCACAAATCGCTTGCAGTAAACCTGAGCGACCTGGCTGCAATGGGGGCCGAACCGCGCTACTTCACGGTCGCAATCGCACTCCCCGAGGACATCGAGCCGAAGGAGTGGATCCTGAGATTCTACCGCGGCCTGTCAGCACTCGCCCGGCGCCACAACGCGGTCCTGATTGGTGGGGATCTGTCGCGTTCTCCCTTAGGAGTCCAGATCAGCATCACCGCCCTTGGCGAAACCTTCGACAGAAGGGTCATCCGCCGCGCGGGCGGCCGCCCCGGCGACCTGCTCTATGTGACCGGGACTCTCGGCAAAGCTGCTGCCGGCCTCGCTCTCCTGCAGCAGGGAAGCACGAAGGGCAGGAATTCCCGGGAGCAATCGGCCCTCCGGTCCCACAGGACCCCTGAACCCCGGTGTGAGGTCGGCGCCTGGCTCGCCCGGCACCGCTTCGCCAGCTGCATGGTGGATCTGAGCGACGGCCTGTCTATGGACCTGCCGCGCCTTTGCGAAGCCTCAGGCACCGGAGCGGAGATCTCGGGCCCGCTCCTTCCCCTCTTTCCCGCTTCCCGAGCGTGGGGCTGCGACCCACTGCGGCATGCTGTCCACGGGGGCGAGGACTTCGAGCTTCTCTTTGCAGTCCCCGTCCGGAGAGCGGCGCTCCTGGAAGCTTCCTATCCCGCGCGTTATCCCCGAATCACCCGGATCGGCCGTCTGCGCAGGGGATCGGGGGTCAATTGGACGCCGCATCCGGGAGCCCGAATGGAGCGCTTGGACCCATCGGGTTTCGATCACTTCCGTCGCCAGGTGGTTACCGCAACTTTCCCCGCGTTGCGGCACCCGGGGTAAAATCGCTTGCGGCTTTTCATCACCACCCCGGGCTAGTAGAATGGGACCCATGTTGAAACGTGTTTGTGCGTGGTTGCCGGTCATTCTGCTCTTGAGCGCTCTTTTTGCGTTCCCGGCTCAAGTGCCGGACCCTCAAAGTTCAGTGATTGCCTCTTCCGCCAGACTGAAATTGGGGCAGGCCGGATCCCAAAAGGAACTGGACGATTACAATCGGCTGCACGCGGAAGTCGATCCCGCAGTCAAGAAAGTTCTCATCGAGGAATTTGCTGAAAAATATCCGCAGTCCGGCCTCCTCGCCTATGCGTACCAGGACGGAGTCTACCTTGGACGACAGGTCCACAACGTAGAGACGATGGAAGAGTATGGCGAGAAATCTCTCGATCTCTGGCCTGACAACTATTCGCTGCTTACCGAGCTGGGGAGTGCATATGTGCAGCGCGACCGCGTGTACCTGGCTGAAGTCCATGCGGCGAAGGCGCTCGAGCTGGCAGGCGCCGCGGACAGGCCTTCACACATGACCGAACAGCAGTGGGCCGAGTTCACTCGGACACTCCGATCGACAAATCTCACCACGCTCGGATTCGTCCACCTGCGCCGCGCCCAGACCAGGCTGGATCCCCAGGCCAGGAAGGACGAAGCGGACAGTGCCATCGAAGCTTTCCGCCGCGCACTCGAGATTACTCCCGTCGATGATTATGTCTACTACGGCCTCGGCTTTTCCTATGCCATCTTGAATGATTATCCGAATGCCGAATCCAATCTCGCGAAGGCCGTCGCCGTCGGCGGAGTCGTCATGGCAAGCGCACGCAGCCTGCTGGAGGAGATATATAAGAGCCGCCATAACCAGTCGACGGAAGGTCTCGATCAGGTGATCGCCCACGCCAGGGCGGAGATTGGATCGCGGCCGCCATCCGAGGTTTGAATGAGCGAAGCGACCCGTGATGCGGCAACCGAAACCGAGGCTCTCACAGCCCTGGAAACCCTCCTCGGGTATCAGTTTCAGAACCGGGCTTTACTGCTCAGAGCCCTCACACACCGATCCTACATAAACGAGCAGGAAGATCAGGGTTTGCAGAACAACGAATCGATGGAATTCCTGGGCGATGCCGTTCTGGGCTTTCTGGTCAGCGCCAGGATATTCGCACGGTTTCCCGACTTCAATGAGGGGGAGCTCAGCAAAATCAAGGCTTATCTGGTCAGCGCGGCAAACCTGCTGCACCTCGCCGACAAGATACACCTGGGCGATTTTCTGTTTCTCAGCAAAGGGGAGGACAAAGCCGGGGGCCGCAAAAAACGGGCAATCCTGGCGGACGCATTTGAAGCGGTGCTCGCCGCCGTCTATCTGGACGGGGGCATCGGCGCCGCCGAGTCTGTGCTGGCGCGCCAGATTGAATCGCTGCTCGCGTCTTACGACGCTCACCGGCCGACCAGCGGAGACTTTAAATCCGCTTTGCAGGAACGGCTTCGCAGCATGGGAAGCCCTGAGCCGATGTATGAGATCGTGGACGAAATCGGCCCGGACCACAAGAAGGTTTTCGTAGTCGAAGTGCGCGTCCAAGACCGCGTGCTGTCACAGTCCTCTGGCCGCAGCAAGAAGGAAGCGCAGCTCGCGGCCGCTCGAATGGCTCTTGAAAATCTGAAGAAACAGTAGGCAGCGGGCAGTGGGATGAAAGGGATGGCCGGCGAAGTTTGCAGCCTGCCGATGTCACGTTACAAGATTGCGGAATCGGCATTATCTCGATGTGTCACTGCGGAGCGGCCAGCTGTGAGACCAGGATAGTGACTCCAGCCACTGGGGTGCAGCCCGTGCCTGGTGCTGCCTCCGGCCTCCCCACACTCGCCATCGCCTCTCGCCACTTCCTATCCCCGGGTGCATTGCGCAACCCGCCTGCTTCCAGCCGCCCACGGACTACTGCCCGCCGCTCTTGACCTCTTCCAGCAGGCGGGCTGCCTCTTGGTTTTCCGGGTCCCAGCGCAGTGCCAGCTCGAATTGAGCTTCTGCTCTCGAATGGAGTTTCACCCGCAGGTAGAGCTTCCCGAGTTCGAGATAGCTTTCGGCGCTCAGGGAATCGAGCGCGATCGCCTTGAGGAAATGCTGCTCGGCCTCCTTGCGATGCGAAGCGATCTCGGCCTGGGCCACTCCGAGATAGTGGTGATACCGCGAAACGTCGGGGATAAGCCATACACACTCTTTCAGCTGGCTCACCGCTGTTTCAAAATCCCTCTTCATGAGGGCGTTTCGTCCGGCGCGGAAAAGAGTCTCTGCCATTTTTTCCTTTTCGAGATCCACGGAGGCTCGCGCCTGAAGGGTTGCCTCTACCTGGCTTTCCTTCAACAGGCGGGTTTCGTCATAGCGTGCGCGCGCAGCCGGATCACCGAGCGTTGCATACGCGCCGGTGATGTAGGTAAAAACCCGTTCCGCGCGTGTGCGAATTCCCTCGCTGTAGTCCTTTGACTCGAAGCGATCCGGATGATACATCTTCGCCATCTCGTGATAGGCCCTCTTGACGCCTTCCTCCCGGGAGTCGGCAGGTATTGCAAGGATCTCGTACAGGTTTGCAACCTCGAAGCGTTGCAGCAGCTCATCCAGGTGTTCCGCGAGATTGGCTCCGGTCGCGCCCGCCCCCGGCGCGGCGTGATCCCCCGGCGACTCCAGCCGCAGGAGTCCGAGGACAAGCAAGCGCTGGAGGATTTCTTCCGGCCGGCTCTCCTCCCTGGGCAACGAGGCAATGAGCTCGGGCACAGCGGTCGATCCGTGTACCCGGGAGAAAGCATAGGCCTCCACGGCGTTCAATGGAAAGCTCGCGCCAGCACCGATGGCAGGGTCGGCACGGAGCCCCCCCTTGAGCTGCAGGAACTGAGGGTGGATATTGCGGTCTCTGACGGCCCGGCGTGCAGATTCCACCAATGCCAGGGGAATGGGAATGGCGGCGCTGCAAGAGCGGCGCAGCGATCCCTCGGCGTTGAAAAGCTTCATCGAGGCGTCAGGCCAGGAGAAGAGAGACGCCAGGATGGCCAATGCCTGCTCGCGTACTCCCTGTAGCAGTCTTTCGCCGTCGAGGCCCGCGCCAAGCACAACAGCCTCATGGGAGCTCTTGCCGCCCTTCATCAGGTCCGCGACGTGCTGGAGGTCCTTGCGCGTCAACAGGCCCAACTGGATCAGAACGCGGGCAAGATGCTCCCCGGGCACGTTGCTCTCGGCGAAGGCAAGAGATCCGCGCGCGATGACGAGCTGCTTTTTCGAGGTGCCGCGCTCGAAGCGCATGATCCCGCTTTTCTGCGTTCTGTGGAATTTGAGCAGGGTCCCGGTCAGTCTCGGACCGGAGGATCCCGGAGCTGCGGGCATCAGAGACTCCTCGCACAGGCAAACCAATGCACCATTAGCTTATCGGCGCAATGTTGCAGAGAATAACTTCGAAGGCTTTTCTTCGCACGGAAACATCATCGTCTACCGGGGAGACGAGAAAAACCATGAGCCAAGCAGGGCGGCGGTGTCATAGGCGCCGTGTGCGACCACAGGTACGATCAGGCTGCCACGGGCCAGGTAGGCGATGCCGAACATCAGTCCGAACAAGGCTGCGGCGATCACTCCCTGTGCGCCCTGAACATAGTGGCCCAGCCCGAAAACCGTGCTCCAAAGGACCAGCCCAAGACCTGCCCCCCCCAGATGGGACTGGAAACGCCGGAGTATGAAGGCGCGCTGGAGTTCCTCCTTGATGCCGCCGGCGATCAATGCGGTGCCTACAAAGATGCCGAGATCCTGCGGGGTTCGGATGAGGTCAATGAGCGGATTCCGGTCCATGAAATGGGTGGGAAAAAAGATCTGAAACAGCAAGGCGATGACGAGATTGAGGCTGAACAAAACGGGCACGATCGCCAGCCCCCAGATCACGTTGGATCGCCAGCGTCGCCAGGAAAGCCCGAAGTCCCCCAGGGTTTCCCGATGCGCTTTCAAGATGAAGAACAACAGCAGGAAGGTGATCCCGGACTCGAGCAGGATGTATCCCGAAAGCACGCGGACATTCGCAAACAGGCTCTCCCGACCTGCCTCGTTCATCGTAAAAGGCAGGGAAGCCAACAAGCTGGAAATCAGTCCGGCCAGCAGGATCACTTCAAAAAGCGCCTGAAACCGATCCATCCAGGTCTTGCCGGGAGGCTGTTCCACCACCACGTCCGGAGCATCCGCTGGTTCCATTCCCAAGACCGTAACAGCAGATCCCTGCAGGAGTCAAGTGAAAGGCAGATAAATCTCTTTTATATTCAGATAGTTGTAAGTCACAGTACTGGCAGGTATAATGCCGCGTCCGATCGTGGGGCTGCGGCATGCTGAACCCTGACGCATGATTGGGCATCTATTACCCTTGGGAGTGTGCAGCGTGAATGCACGCAGGAGGCCGGAAGTGGTAATCTCGGCGAAACTTCTGATATCGATGGCTCTGCTGCTGGCGCCCGCAGCAGCGGTGGCGCAATCCGGTGGGGAATGGGTACTCGCCGAGGGCACGCAGCTAAAGCTCCAGTTGAATGACTATCTCAGCACGAAGCTGAACAACGAGGGGGATGCCTTCACAGCCACCGTAACGGAAGCCGTTTATATCAAGGAGCGCCTGGCAATTCCAAAGGGGAGCACCGTTTCCGGCAGTGTGTCCCGGGTTCTTCGGCCCGGCCGGTTCAAGGGCAAGGCCATGATGAACCTGCTCTTCACCTCCATCCACATTCCGGGGGCCGCAGGGCCGCTCCCGATGATCGCCACTTTGGTGGGTTTGGATCCGGAAGGGGGCGCGCGGACGCAATCAGAAGGGACAATCCAGGGCCCGGATTCCAAAGGGCGCGATGCCGTGCGCGTGGGCGCCCCGACCGCAGGGGGCGCGGCGGTCGGCGGGATAGTAGGCGGAGGCAAGGGTGCCGCAATCGGGGCCGGCGTGGGAGCTGTCATCGGGCTGGCCAGCGTTTTGTCGGGACGCGGCAAGGATCTCGAGATCAAGAAAGGTTCGTTGATGGAGATTGTGCTGGACCGCCCGCTCTCGATTCCGGAAACCCGCATTGTCATGAAACGCTTGCACTGATGGCAGGCTCAGCCTTCGGGCTCGAGGCGCTGCATTCCGCCCATGTAAGGCCTCAGGGCCTCGGGGATGATGACAGTCCCGTCCTTCTGTTGATAATTCTCCAGAATTGCCAGCCAGGTTCTCCCGATCGCAAGGCCCGAGCCATTCAGGGTGTGGACATACTGGCGTTTCCCGGATGCATCCTGGAAGCGGATGTTGGCCCGCCGGGCCTGAAACGCCTCGAAATTGCTGCAGGATGAGATTTCACGGAACCGGTTCTGGCTGGGGAGCCAGACTTCTATATCGTAGGTCTTTGCACTGGAGAATCCCATGTCCGCGGTGCACAAGACCACTACCCGGTAATGCAGCCCGAGGCGCCGGAGGATCTCCTCCGCATCACGGGTGAGGGACTCCAGCTCATCGAAGGAGGAAGCCGGGTGGGCGAACTTCACCAGTTCGACCTTGTTGAACTGGTGCTGGCGTATCAGGCCGCGGGTGTCCTTGCCGTACGATCCCGCCTCGCTGCGGAAACAGGGGGTATAGGCAACGAATTTGTGCGGCAGCGTGGCTCCGTCCAGGACGTCGCCCTGATAGATGTTGGTGACCGGCACCTCGGCTGTCGGAATCAGGTAATAATCCGTGCCTTCAATCCGGAAGAGGTCCTGCGCGAATTTCGGCAGGTTCCCCGTGCCGAAAAGGCTGGTGGAATTGGCCAGAAACGGCGGCAACACTTCGCGGTAGCCATGTTCGTGCGTGTGCAGTTCCAGCATGAAGTTGATCAGGGCCCGCTCCATGAAGGCCCCCGCGCCGACGAGTAGGGAGAAGCGTTTTCCCGCGATTCTGGCGGCCCGGTCCATATCCAGAATGCCGAGCTTCGAACCGAGGTCGACATGATCGAGCGGGGGAAAATCGAACTGAGGAAGTGTTCCCCAACGCCTCACTTCGAGATTGTCGTTTTCATCATGTCCCACGGGGACCGACGGATGGGGTAGGTTGGGGACCGTGTGCAGCAACGAGTTGAGTTTCTCTTCCAGTCCGCCCAGCTTCTCTTCGAGCGATTTGATCTCGCCGCCGATTTCCTTCACGCGAGCCTGCTGTGACGAGGTGTCCTGCCCCTCGCGCCTGAGTTTGCCGATCGCCTCGGATGCCTCGTTGCGCCTGCGGCGCAGCTCCTCCACGCGCAGGACGACGGCACGTACTTCCGAGTCGGCCTCGATCAGTGCCTCCAGCTGGTAATCGCCTCCGCGTGCGGCGAGGCGCTCACGAACAAACGGCAGGTTTTCCCGAACGAAGTTCTTATCCAACATGGCATTGGCCCCGCAATTAGGTTTGTTCCGGTACCGAAGGGTAACAGACCCTCCAAGCGGGTGACAAGAAATCAATTCCGCATTGACTTTGCGTTGGGGCATTGTTTCAATTGCTCCAGCCATATCTGGACGAGGAGGAGGAGGGCAATGGACAGGATCCGGAGGGCACTATTCCCCGCGGCGGGATTGGGGACGCGTTTCCTCCCCGCGACGAAAGCGCAGCCGAAGGAAATGCTGGTGCTGGTGGACAAGCCGATCATCCAGTATGCCGTCGAAGAGGCTGTGAATTCCGGGCTCACGAACCTGGTCATCATCACCGGCCGGGGCAAGAACGCCATCGAGGATCACTTCGATGTTTCTTTCGAGCTCGAGCGCATCCTGGAGGATCGCGGCAAATCGGACCTGCTGACCCTCGTCCGCGCGGTGTCGGACATGGTACACATCGCCTATGTCCGCCAGAAGGAAGCTCTCGGACTCGGACATGCGATCCTGGTGGCGCGGGACCTGGTGGGGTGCGAGCCGTTCGCCGTCCTGCTGGGAGACGATATCATCGACGCCGAAATTCCCTGCATGCGCCAGATGATGGACATTTACGAGCGGTATAAGGCGAGCGTAGTGGCTATTATGGAGGTGCCGGCAGCCGAGGTCAGCCGCTACGGGATCATCGACGGTATCCCGCTCGAAGGGAACGACGGCCGGGTTTTTGACGTGAAGAGAATGGTCGAAAAACCGCGGATTGAGAACAGCCCGTCCCACCTCGCCATCATCGGCCGATATATATTGACGCCGGCCATTTTCGACGTGCTGGAAAAGACCGGGCGCGGCGCCGGGGGAGAAATCCAGCTCACCGACGGCCTGCAGAATCTGCTTGCGCAGGAGCGCATCCTGGCATACCGGTTTCGGGGCAAGCGCTACGACGCGGGCGAGAAGCTCGGGTTCCTCAAGACAACCGTGGAATTCGCGCTCAAGAACAAGGACATCGGTCCGGAGTTCCGATCGTATCTCAAGTCTTTGAACCTGGACGAATATTGACCGGGCACACATTATGCGAATTCTGGTGATCGGATCCGGCGGCCGGGAACATGCGCTGGTCTGGAAGCTCCGGCAGAGCGCGCGCGTGCGGGAAGTTGTGTGCGCTCCGGGCAACGGCGGAATCGGAGAGGATGCGCGCTGCGTTCCGGTGTCTCCTTCCGACCAGGCAGCCCTGCTCGAACTCGTGCGGCGCGAGCGCGTCGACCTGGTCGTCATCGGTCCCGAGGCCCCTCTGGCGGAGGGCCTGGCCGACCGGCTGCGCGCGCAGGGGATTGCCGCCCTGGGACCGGGCCGCGAAGCCGCGCGGCTGGAATCCAGCAAGGTGTTTGCCAAGGAATTCATGGCGCGCCACGCGATTCCCACCGCCGATTGCACGATCCACTCCGAGCCGCAGGAGGCGCTCGCGCGGCTGGACTCCGGAGAAGTCCGTTACCCGATCGTCATCAAAGCGGACGGCCTCGCCGCCGGCAAAGGTGTGATCGTGGCGCAGACGCGCGAGGAGGCGCGCAAGGCCGTTGAGATGATCATGGTCGAACGGCAATTCGGCGCCGCCGGAAACCGGATCGTGCTCGAGGAGTTCCTCGAAGGCTGCGAAGCTTCGTACATCGTTTTCACCGACGGCGCGACCATCGTACCCGCCGTGCCGGCGCAGGATCACAAGGCCGCATATGACAACGATCGGGGCCCCAACACCGGCGGCATGGGGGCCTACTCCTCCGATCGCATCCTCGATCCCGCATTGGAGAGCACGGTTCTGGAGCGGGTCATCCGGCCCGTGATCGATGGGATGCGCACCGAAGGAACTCCTTTTCAAGGGATTCTCTATGCCGGCCTGATGTTGACGCCTGCCGGGCCTCGCGTGCTCGAATTCAACGTGCGCATGGGGGATCCCGAAGGCCAGGTGATACTGCCGAGGCTCGATAGCGACTTCGCCGCACTCTGCGAAACGCTCTGCTGCGGCAAATTGGCCGAATATCGAACGACCTGGTCCAAAAAGGCTGCGGTGTGCGTCGTGCTCGCTTCGGCAGGGTATCCGGCTGCCTACGAAAAAGGCAAACCGATTTCCGGGATGAAGATGGCGGCGGAGGACCCGCGCATCGTGGTTTTCCACTCCGGGACCCGGCGCCTGGGGGACACGCTCGTGACCGACGGCGGGCGTGTTCTCGGAGTCACCGCCCTCGCCGGGGATCTGGGTGCCGCCGTCATTTCGGCCTACGAGGCGGTCAACAAGATATTCTTCGAAGGAATGCACTACCGCCGCGACATCGGAGCCAAAGGACTCGCCATGTGACGGGTGGCCGGCCGGCGGCGGCCGGAAACGCCTGTCTCACAGCCGGGAGGTGTGAAGTTGAGCAAGCCAAAAGTGGCCATCGTGCTGGGAAGCGACAGCGACTATCCGGTAATCCAGGATATGATCCGGATTCTCCAGCAGTTCGAGATCCAGCATGAAATCACGGTTTCCAGCGCGCACCGCTCCCCGGACCGCACGCACCGCTATGCGGTGACGCTGGAGGATCGCGGTGTTCAAGTTGTGATCGCCTGCGCCGGCGCCGCCGCGCACCTCGCCGGGGTGCTCGCCTCGCACACCATCCTGCCGGTCATCGGGGTGCCTATTGATTCCTCGCCACTGCAGGGGCTCGACGCGCTTCTCTCCACTTCCATGATGCCCGCCGGCGTGCCGGTCGCCACGATGGGGATCGGGAAAGCCGGCGCCAGCAATGCCGCAGTGCTCGCGGCCCAGATCCTCGCGCGCAACGATCCGGACCTGTCAACCCGCCTCCGGGAATACAAGAAACAGCTTGCGGACAAGGTCGAAGAGCGCGACCGGGAGCTGAAGAAGTCGCGGAATGCCTGAACGGCGATTGCCAGGGAACCCCGGCGGCACCCGAGGGCGGCGCTTTCTGCGTCCCCCAATAGGGCATCCTACTTATGGAATTGTGTACAAAATTTTTTCTCTGCACCTTCGGATGCCGCTGCAACCAGGCCGATAGCGCCGGGATGAGGGCGCGCCTGTGCGGCGCCTCCCTGCAGGAGACCAGGAACAGCAGTGACGCGGACCTGATCGTGGTGAACACTTGCACCGTCACGCGGCGCGCTGACCAGCAGGCGCGCCAGGCCGTGCGCCGCCTGCAGCGGAAAAACCCGAACGCTACTCTGGTGGTCACCGGGTGCTACGCCGAGCGGGACCCGGAGACCCTGGCGGCGATCCCGGGAGTGGACCTCGTCCTGGGGAACGCCGAGCGGGAACGGCTCGCGGAACTCTGGCAAAGCAGTACGGGGGACGGCGCGAAGATTCTGAAATCGCCGCTTGAAAGCGATCTCAGGGTGTTGATCCCGGGTGAGCTAAACGCCGGCGCCAACACCCGTCCCTATCTCAAGCTCCAGGACGGATGCAATGGGCGCTGCTCCTATTGCATCGTTCCGTCCGTGCGCGGCCGCGGCCGCAGCGCCCACCCGGAGGATGTCCTCTCCGAAATCCGGTGCCTGGCCGGACAGGGGTATCAGGAAATCGTCCTGACCGGCGTCCATCTCGGTTCCTATGGCCGCAGACTTTCCCCGCCGGTCCCTCTCGCGGATCTTCTGCTGCGGATCCTCGAAACCCCCGGCCTGGGGCGCCTGCGCCTGAGCAGCGTCGAGCCGATGGGCTTTGACCGCGCCATCGTCCGCCTGGCCGCCGGGAACCGGAATTTCGCGCCCCACTTCCACATCCCCCTGCAAAGCGGCAGCAACCGTATCCTCCGGCGCATGCGCCGGCCCTACACCGTGGAGCGCTTTCTCGACCTGCTCGCATTCATCCACTCCAGTCTGCCGGATGCCGGCCTTGGCACCGATCTGCTGGTCGGCTTCCCCGGGGAGACCGACGAGGACTTCGAAACGACCTG
>Ga0113563_10000395_pt1 | contig 20569 bp, 16 predicted proteins | sample Mud3Dept3metaG_FD_80117 | JGI IMG/M metagenome (GOLD analysis project Ga0113563, IMG submission 80117) | Freshwater wetland microbial communities from Ohio, USA, analyzing the effect of biotic and abiotic controls - Mud 3 Core 4 Depth 3... | ecosystem: Environmental > Aquatic > Freshwater >... | reverse complement strand
TGATTGTTCCCTTTGTAATATTTCTTCCGGCTTATATTTCCTATTACAACAGGTCAGCGAATAAAGACATAACCGGGTTTATTGCGGTATTATTTCTGCTGGTATTCGTCGCCGTTATGGATGCATTGATGACGGTTGCAATGAAGTAAATGCATACTTCCGTATTAGGCTAATTTGGAAGTATACTACCGGGAAAACTATAAACCGGGCTTACTTTTCCTATTCAACCGTGACAGATTTTGCTAAATTCCGTGGTTGGTCGACGTTGCATCCCCTCATGACTGCTATGTGATAGGATAATAACTGAAGAGGGATGACAGCCAGTAAAGGTGTCAAACCTTCCTCAGCCTGGGGTATTTCCAGTACGTGATCGGCAAGATTTTTAATTACAGTATCACCCTCTGTGACAATGGCAATTACAATTCCATTCCTGGCTTTAACTTCCTGGATGTTACTTACAATTTTATCATACGATTTATCCTTTGCTGCTATTACAACGACAGGCATTCTGGCATCGATCAGAGCAATTGGACCATGTTTCATCTCTGCTGCCGGGTATCCTTCTGCATGTATATATGATATTTCTTTAAGTTTGAGAGCTCCTTCCAGAGCTATTGGAAAAAAATATCCCCTTCCCAGGTAAAGAAAATTATTGGCTAATTTGTACAATCTGGCAATTTGTTTGAAATCCTCATTACAACTCAGGATTTTCTCAATTTTGGCAGGAATTCCTGTGAGTTCCCGGATCAGGGCCTGGTACCTTTGATCCTTCAGATATCCTCTTAAATGACCAATCCTCATGGCCATCATGGCCAGAACAGTGAGCTGTGCTGTAAATGCTTTAGTAGATGCTACGCCTATTTCCGGACCTGCATGAGTATACACACCTGCATCGGTTTCCCTTGGTATACTTGAACCGACCACATTACATATACCCAGAACGAGTGCACCGGCAGCTTTTGCAAGATGTATCGCGGCCAGTGTATCAGCCGTTTCACCACTCTGACTTATGGCAATAATGACATCATCTTTATTGATCAGGGGATTCCTGTACCTGAACTCTGATGCATATTCCACTTCTGCAGGAATTCTGGCAAGATCTTCAAAGAGATATTCCCCCACCAATCCTGCATGCCACGATGTCCCGCATCCAATTATTATTATTCTCCTGGCATTTACAAGGCGGTCCATGACATCGTATAATCCTCCTAATTTTATATCTGACAGGTCTGCTGCAATCCTGCCCCTGAAAGTATCCTGAATCGAATGGGATTGTTCATAGATTTCTTTCAGCATAAAGTGGTCAAAGCCTGCCTTTTCAATTCCTTCAAGATCCAGGTCAAGTTGTTGAACCTTTGGGACCAGCCTGTCATTTTGTAAGTTTTTAAGAATGAGTTCATCTTTCTTAATAACGGCCACATCTTCATTGTTCAGATACACAACACTCTTTGTATATTCAACAATCGGTGTGGCATCTGATGCTATAAAATACTCATTTTCCCCAATGCCAATAACCAAAGGACTTCCATTGCGGGCTGCAATGATTTTATCAGGTTCATCTTTACACAAAATCAGAATGCCATATGCCCCCACTACTTTAGTGAGAGCCAGTCTGACGGCAAGTTCTGCCGTCATTTTTTCCTGCAGATACAGATATTCAATCAAATTGGCCAGAACCTCAGTATCAGTTTCGCTAACGAATTTATAGCCATCCTCGACAAGCTTCTTTTTAAGGACTGTATAGTTCTCTATGATGCCATTATGGATGATGACAAAATATCCTTTCATTGAAACATGCGGGTGTGCATTGATATCATTCGGTTCCCCATGAGTAGCCCAGCGTGTATGACCAATACCGGTAGTACCGGACAAATCTTTATCTGCCACAAATGATTCAAGATCCGAAACTTTCCCTTTTTTCTTATAAACTTTAATACCGTGATTTAAGATTGAAATTCCGGTTGAATCATATCCCCTGTATTCCAACCGTTTAAGACCATTCATTAAAACCGGATAAACATTCTTATCTCCAATATAACCTACTATACCACACATAATGATTACTTATTAAATGAACCTTTACGATTGCCAGGGTAAAATTGAACAAACTTATATCCCCTGAAAGTGATTGCATTAAAGAGACAGAACCTGATCATAGAAGTCGGAATAGGCATCAATATATTCATCCTCTGCTTTATATTCCAGAACAGGTTTCTTAGCGGACTTAATATATTTCAGAATATTTTTATTAATCTGCTTATCACCTATGATAATTCCATCCGACATGTTCAGAGCCAGACGGGTCAGGTTCTCATAAGTTGGCTTTTTAACAATGCTGATATCTTCTTCTGTAACACCATCTATCTTCAACTTTTTACTGAATTTTTCATTCAGCATTGAATCAAACTCATCATCATATACTGAATAAATAACTTTTGAATTTGAATATAACGGATCATCAAAATATGCTTTCTTTAAATATAAAGGAATAAGTGCAGTGATCCAGCCATGACAGTGTACAATATCGGGTGACCATCTGAGTTTTCTCACAGTTTCCAGAACCCCACGAGTAAAAAATATGGTTCTTTCATCATTATCTTCAAAATATTTTCCCCGTTCGTCTTTCAGTACGAACTTCCGCTGAAAATAATCTTCATTATCGATAAAATACACCTGCATCCTGACGGATTGAATGGAAGCTACTTTTATGATAAGAGGATGATCCGTATCATTAATGATCAGATTCATGCCGGATAACCTGATCACTTCATGAAGCTGATTACGTCTTTCATTGACGCAGCCATATTTGGGCATAAAAGTCCTGATTTCCCTTCCTTTCTCCTGTATGCCTTGGGGAAGGTAACGTCCAATCTTTGACATCTCAGTTTCAGGCAAATATGGAGTGATTTCCTGGGATACGAATAGAACCCTGGCGTGCTTCATAATTAATTAAAATCCATGCAAAATTACTAAAAATATTCTGATTTAGTGATTATTCACATGTTATTAACAGCTTTGTGCTTTACGGCATCCAATAAGAAATTCATTTTTCACAAGACTGTCCATGTCCCGGATTTTCTAAATATTAGTTTATATTTACACCCTGTTTTTAAAAATTATGCTGGTCAGTAATCTCATAAAAGAAACCCGGAAATTTCTTTCAGTATTCCGGATCGAGGATAAATCAATAGGTTTAGTCCCTACAATGGGAGCTTTGCATGAAGGCCATCTGTCGCTTATCGATACTTCCCAGCGAAATAATGATATCACGGTCATCAGCATCTTTGTTAATCCAACTCAGTTTAATGATAAGAAGGACTTCGACAAATATCCCAGGGATCTTGCCAACGATCTGGAGCTTATCAGAATAAAGGGGTGTGATCTTGTTTTTACTCCCACTGAAGAAGAAATTTACCCTGAAAAAGACTACAGGATCTTTAATTTTGGAACTCTTGATAAATATTTGGAGGGTAAGTTCAGGCCCGGGCATTTTAATGGTGTGGCCCAGATTGTCAGTCGCCTCTTTGATATCATCGAACCAGACAAAGCGTATTTTGGCGAAAAGGATTTCCAACAGCTGGTTATTATTAAAAATCTCGTGCAGCAACTAAAATTTCCTGTCGATATTATTTCTTGTCCTATTATCAGGGAATCAGATGGACTCGCCATGAGTTCAAGAAATCGTTTGCTCACTGCTGAACAGCGGAAATCTGCTTCAAAAATTCCAGCAATCCTTCTGGAAGCTAAAAAAATTGGCAGAAAAATGGAAATTCAGGAACTGAAAGAATTTGTGATTTCCCATATTAATATGGATCCGAACCTGCGAACAGAATATTTTGAACTTGTTCTGGAATCGGATCTTATTCCATTGAAAAAATGGCCCAAAAATACTTCTGTCAGAGCTTGTATTGCTGTAAAAACAGGGACTATCAGATTGATAGACAATATTAAATTTTCTTAGTATCTTTGCCCGTTATGAATATTGAAGTAGTCAAATCAAAGATTCACAGGGTTACGGTTACCGACGCTAACCTTAACTATATTGGCAGCATCACTATAGATGAAGATCTCATGGATGCAGCAAATTTAATTGCTGGTGAAAAAGTCCAGGTAATTAATATCCAAAATGGTGAGCGGTTTGAAACATATGTAATTAAGGGTAAAAGGGATTCCGGGGAAATTTGTCTGAATGGCCCTGCTGCCAGGAAAGTAATTGTCGGGGATATTATACTGATTGTTTCATATGCATCCATGGACTTTGAGGAAGCAAAATCCTTTGAACCCAGGATAATTTTCCCTGATACTGCCACGAATAAACTCATCAAATAGTCTTTCCTTGAAAAAAAATTTTCTTAATGCTCTCAAATTTATTTTGTTCCTGATTATTGGGATTGTTTTGTTATATTTTGCATTCAGGGGTATTGATATTAAAAAAGTATGGGCTGAAATAATGAATGCAAAATATATATGGATGATTTTTTCTGTATTACTGTTAACTTTTTCCCATCTTGTGAGAGCTTACCGCTGGAATTTGCTGATTGAAGCTTTACATTATCACCCTCCCTTCAAGAATACATTTTTTTCTATGATGGTAGGTTATCTTGCCAATTATGCTTTCCCCAGGATCGGGGAAATTACCCGCTGTGCACTTCTTGCCAAAACCGAAAAAATTCCTGCTGATAAACTGTTAGGTACAGTTATTGTCGAGCGGGCAGTAGATGTTTTTACTTTACTCATTTTTCTTATAATACTGATTACGGCCAGATTTGATTTTTTCAGTAATTTTATCAGACCCCAGATATTTGAACCTTTTGGTAATTTCCTGTCATCGGGTTTTCAAAGATCCATATTCATCTGGATACTTGTTATCGGCATTCCTGTTATTTTAATTTTTCTCATCTACAAATATCGTTCACAACTTGCCAGATGGAAATTTTTTGTAAAAATCAAAGATATTATTAAAGGTATTATTTCCGGATTAAAAACAGTTTACACAATGAAGAGGGGTTTTGAATTTATTATAACCTCATTATTAATCTGGATTTTCTACTGGCTTATGACCTACGTAGCATTCTTTGCATTTTCATCCACAGCTGACTTAATGCTTATAGATGGTTTATTTGTTTGTGTTATCGGAGCATTTGCATTTGTTGTCCCTGTACAGGGAGGAATAGGGGCGTATCACTGGATCGTATCCCTCGGAATGATGCTGTATGGATTGTCCAGAGAAGAAGGCCTTGCTTTCGCCACAATCACTCATGGTTCTCAGGCTCTGTGGACCATTATTCTTGGCTCCGTTTCGATGATACTACTCATGTTTATACGTCGTAATAAAAAAACAGTGCCAGCCTGATTTATAATTATTTTCTAAAATGAATACATATAAAAGGCTGAAAAATAAAATCCTTTCAAGACCTGAAATGGATGATATCCTCATTCAAATCCGCGAAAAAGGTTTGAGTATTGTCTTTACAAACGGCTGTTTTGATGTGCTCCACAAAGGACATATTCACTATTTAGCTGAAGCATCCGATATGGCTGATATTTTAATCATCGGTTTAAATACTGATGCTTCAGTAAAAAGACTTAAAGGGCCCAACCGCCCGGTCCTGGATCAGGGATCCAGAGCGATTGCCCTTTCAGCACTGGTATTTGTAGATTACATAGTGTTATTTGGTGAAGATACTCCTCTTGAACTCCTTAAGATAATTAAACCTAATATACTTGTAAAAGGCGGTGATTATCAGGTTGAAGCCATCATAGGTTATGATTTTGTAACCTCTTATGGCGGTAAAGTCATTACATTGCCACTGGTAAAAGGATATTCTACAACTTCAATAATTAAAAAGATTGATTCAGACATCTGATCCTGTTATTTTTCTGAAAATGTATTCTCTTTAAAATGATTTTATAAGTTTTAAAAAAATATCTTTGTGAGGTAAAGAATATTTATATCTCAAGAGCATGGCAAAAGCACGTACAGAATATGTTTGCCAGACCTGCGGATCAAAATCTCCAAAGTGGATAGGACACTGCCCCTCTTGTAATGAATGGAATACTTATGTCGAGGAAATTGTAGTAAGAGAAGATAAACGTCCTGTTTCGCAAAAAAGCCTGCAGAGCATTCCCCGTAAAATAACTGAAATCACTACCAGTAATGAAACCAGGATTCATACAGGGATAACCGAACTTAACAGAATCCTTGGAGGAGGGCTTGTCCCCGGATCAACAGTTTTAATTGGTGGAGAACCTGGCATCGGTAAATCCACACTTGCCCTTCAACTTGCTTTATTAATGAGTGATTTTAAAATATTGTACATCTCAGGTGAGGAAAGTGCTGAACAAATCCGGTTGAGAGCAGAACGAATCGGGAAATTGCATGAAAATTGTTTTATTCTTACAGAAACTTTTCTCGAAAGCATTCTGAATCAAATCTCTGAATTTTCTCCTGGTCTGGTTATCATTGATTCCATTCAGACATTATATACCGATCTGATCGATTCCTCTCCCGGAAGTGTTGCCCAGATCAGGGAATGTGCAAGTCGTCTGATAAGATATGCCAAAGAATATCATATTCCTGTTATACTGATAGGACATATCAATAAGGAAGGACATATTGCAGGACCAAAAGTTCTTGAGCATATTGTTGACACAGTGCTTCAATTTGAAGGTGATGATAATAACCTTTACCGGCTTCTGCGTTCTGCTAAAAACCGGTATGGATCGACTGCTGATCTTGGTATTTTTGAAATGACAGGGACCGGATTAAAAGAGGTACTGAATCCCTCTGAAATTTTACTTTCCCAATTTGATGAAAATTTAAGTGGTGTAGCAATCGCTTCCACGATCAATGGAATCAGACCCTTTCTCATTGAGATTCAGGCACTTGTCAGTAGTGCTGTATATGGAACACCTCAGAGATCAAGTACCGGATTTGATCTGAGAAGACTTGGAATGTTGCTTGCAGTCCTGGAAAAAAGGGCAGGATTTCGACTGTCAGCAAAAGATGTATTTCTGAATATCGCCGGAGGCCTGAAAATCTATGATCCCGCTATAGATCTGGCTGTCATAGTGTCTATTCTGTCTTCAAATGCTGATTATCCTGTGGAACGGAATATATGTTTCGCAGCCGAGGTAGGATTATCAGGCGAAATCAGGCCGGTTACGAGGATTGAACAAAGAATTGCCGAAGCAGAAAAGCTTGGATTTAAAAAGATTTTTGTCTCTAAATATATAAACCGAAAAACCACTGATATTAAACGGTTTAAAATAAATATTGAATATGCTGGGAAAGTGGAAGATGTATTTAAAAGATTATTCAAGTGAATAATCAAATGTGAAAAGCTAACTTTACCGTTTTAATGTATTTATGGCAGAAAGTATTCTAATATTACCCACCTATAAACCAGCAACAGAACCTTACCCGATACAAGTTCCAGAAATACAGACCGGCGATACATACTATTTTACTACAGAAAGTGGATTGAAATACCAGGTCAGATTTGGAAAGAAAAGAGATAACTATCTGGGTAATATTGTCAATTTCAGTGTACTTAGTGAGGAATTTGAAGATGAATATTCTGAAACCAATCGTGGAGAAATTTACAAGGTAATTGCTACCGTAATTGAAATAATCAGGATCTTTCATAATCATCATAAACATTCAGATACTTATGAATTCACCGGGGAATTCAAGGAGACAAAAGATAACAGGGAATCCAGTATCCGGACAAGGCTTTATTACAAGTATGCACGGATGATACTTAATCCGATGTGGAAACCATTTCTTGAAGGGAATAAAGTAATTGTTAAAAAGGTCGGTTAGCCATTACTTGAAATCTTCCTCCCATAATTCATCATCCAGGTAATTCGCTTTAATATCATTCACCTGGCAATCAATTTGTACATTAAATCCCGGAGGCCTTTCGAAATTATCAATCTGAGTAATATTTAAACTGGTGTCATTATACACTTTTGTCATGAAAATGCCATATATCGGTAAGGCCATATTGGCTCCTGATCCAAGAGCCAGCTTATCAAAATGAATGGATCTGTCCTCGGCTCCTACCCAGATTCCGGTTGTAAGTTTTGGTATCATTCCCATAAACCATCCATCTGAATGATTCTGGGTAGTTCCTGTTTTCCCGGCCATATCACCTTTAAATTCGTAGGTTACCCGAAGTCTCAGTGCTGTTCCTCCATCTACTACCCCCTCCAACAGGTTTATCATCAGATATGCAGTTTGAGCACTGATTGCTTCATTCTGATCCGGCAGAAAAGTAGAAATAACATTCCCGTTTCTATCTTCAATCCGTGTCACAAAAATGGGTTCGATATATACTCCTTTATTTGAAAATGTGTTAAATGCACCAACCATTTCATATAATGAAACATCCGATACTCCAAAAATGATCGAAGGAACAGGCATAATAAAACTATTTATTCCCATTTTCTTTACCACATCATCGATGATGGTCTGGGGTGGAAATTGTTTCACCAGCCATGCAGATATATTATTGACCGAATGGGCAAGTCCCCACTTCAGTGTCACCATTTTTCCAAGAAATTCTTTCCCTCCAGGACTCCTTGGTGTCCAGGTAGAATCCTGATCCACAAAAGTTTGAGGAACGTTGGGAACCCTGTAACAGGGTGAATAACCTTCCTGCATAGCAAGTGTATACAGAAAGGGTTTAAAAGTTGAACCTGCCTGTCGTTTTCCGATTTTTACATTATCATATTTGAAATACCTGAAATCAGGCCCACCCACATAAGCTTTGACATAACCTGTAGCCGGATCCATTGACATCAAACTGGCTCTCAATATATATTTATAATAAAGTATTGAATCCAGTGGACTTAAAACAGTATCCACATCTCCTCTGGACCAGGAAAACACTTTCATTGAAACCGGGGTTTTGAAATTTCTCATAATGGAATCCTGCGACATTCCGGCTTTTCTAAGCATCCTGTAGCGGTCTGTATTTCGAATGGACCGTTGCATAATTTCATCAATCTGCTTACGGGTTAAATCCTTCGCAAACGGGGCATTTTTCATTCCTTTTTTTTCAGAGTAAAAAGTCTCCTGAAGGTATTCGCCCATATGTTCCTGAACGGATTCTTCAGCATATTTCTGTAAGGTTGAACTGATGGTAGTGTAAATTTTCAGACCGTCCCTGTAAAGATTATACGGTGATCCATCGGGTTTAAAGTTCTTATTTGCCCATCCATATAACGGATTTGTTTCCCATTCAAAACTGTCTCTCTGGAAATAACTGTACATGAAATATTTATCCCTGTCAGGTTTTTCTGCACTTATGGTCATTTGTAAATATTGTCTGAAATGTGTGGCCAGACCCCGGGTATGGTCCTGAACCATATAATTCAATATGATGGGTAAAACACTTAAAGAATCAAATTCATCTTCTGTTATATAATTGTACTTCCTCATCTGATTCAGCACAATATTTCTCCTCCACAGAGCTCTTTCAGGATTGGAAACCGGATTATATTTTGTCTGAGCTTTCAGCAAACCGATCAGAATGGCTGCCTGTTCAACTTTCAGTGAATCAGGGGAAGTATTAAAAAACGTCTTGGCAGCAGATTTTATACCAAATGAATTGCTTCCGAATGGAACAGTATTTAAATACATAACCAGAATTTCATTTTTAGTATAATTCCGTTCAAGCTTCACAGCGGTGTTCCATTCCTTGAATTTATTAACTACCAGGTGCATTTTTTTAATCAATCCCCATTTGTATGATGTTGTATCTCTCGGATATAAATTCTTGGCAAGTTGCTGGGTAATGGTACTTCCTCCTCCTGAACCTGTCCGCCCCATTAATATAGATTTAACAAAGACCCTCCCAAGCCCCCTTGCATCAATGCCTGAATGTTTGTGAAAACGAATGTCTTCAGTAGCCAGAAGTGCATTTACCAGGTTCGGGGAAAGTTCTTCGAAATCCACAAAGGTTCTGTTTTCAAGGTATATATTGCCAAGCAAAACACCATCTTCAGCGAATACTTCTGAGGCAAGGTTATTTTCAGGATTTTCCAGATCCTGAAAAGTAGGAACATATCCAAGCTTACCATTTCCAAGTAAAATAAAAAGTAAAATAAGAACTAAAAACGGAATGCTGTAAAGTGCCCAGAGCCCAATAAGATAGTACTTTCTCCGATGTGGAATATCTGTCATATTTTCTATGATTTGCCGCAAAATTAACAATTATTTGATTTAAAATTTGGAAGTTCTGTCCCCTTTTAATTTACTTTGTGCCAATAATAATTGGAGGATCTGAGGATGCATGAAAATCTTGTAATAGTTGAATCACCTGCAAAAGCAAAAACAATTGGTGAATTTCTGGGTAAGGATTTTTTAGTGAAATCGAGCTTTGGACATATCAGGGATTTGTCAAAAGATGATTTTGGGATTGACCTGAAAAACAATTATACACCTCGTTATATCATTCCGCAGGATAAAAAAAATATTGTAAAGGAATTGAAATCAGCTGCAGATGATGTCCGGTTGGTATGGCTTGCATCGGATGAGGACAGGGAAGGAGAAGCCATTGCATGGCACCTGGCTGAAGTGTTGGGACTTCCACAGGAAAAAATTCGCCGGATAGTTTTCCACGAGATCACTTCTGATGCCATTAATCATGCCATTCAAAATCCCAGGGCCATCGATCATAATCTTGTCAATGCCCAGCAAGCCAGAAGAATTCTTGATAGAATTGTGGGTTTTGAACTTTCTCCGGTATTATGGAAAAAAGTCAAACCAGCATTATCCGCTGGCCGTGTTCAGTCTGTTGCAGTTCGTCTTCTTGTCGAAAGAGAAAGGGAAATTAACGGCTTCACAGCAACATCATATTTTAAGATTACAGGACATTTTCTTCATTCCGGGAAAGAAGGTAAGATATTTCCATTGCAGGCAGAATATCAGGACAAACCCGTGTCGGAGGAAGAAGTAATCCATTTGCTTGAAAAGTGTAAAAATGCAACCTATACAGTAGTTAATCTGGCCACCAAACCTTCCAAAAAAGCTCCTTCACCTCCATTTACAACTTCGACTTTACAGCAGGAAGCAAGTCGAAAACTGGGATTTTCAGTAGCCCAGACAATGAGTGTAGCCCAAAAGCTTTATGAAGCAGGAAAGATCACTTATATGAGGACAGATTCTGTTCAACTTTCAAATGCCGCCATTGCATCTGCAAAAAAGGTGATTGAAGAAGAATATGGAAGTGAATATTCTAAAATCCGCAATTTTAAAACTAAAACCAAGGGTGCCCAGGAAGCTCATGAAGCCATAAGACCAACCTACATTAATACCAAATCAATTCCGGGAAGTAAACAGGAACAACGGTTATATGACCTGATATGGAAAAGGACGGTAGCATCGCAAATGAGTGAAGCACTGATTGAAAAGACTACCATTGATATTAATGCCTCCAATCTGAAAAAACTCTTTATCGCATCTGGCGAGGTTATTAAATTCGAAGGATTCCTGAAAATATATTTTGAATCTTCAGATGATGAAAACGAAGAACAAACCAAAGGTCTTCTTCCTCCTGTAAGTAAGGGAGATATCCTTAAATTGGAAAAAATTACCGCACAACAAAAGTACTCACAATCGCCTCCCAGGTATACTGAGGCAAGTCTGGTCAAAAAGCTTGAAGAACTTGGTATTGGCCGGCCATCAACCTATGCTCCCACAATTTCTACCATACAGAACCGGGGCTATGTAATCAAAGAAGATCGTCCTGGTAAAAACCGTAATATCAATATCATCACCCTGGCTGATAATAAAATCGAGGCGGTACAAAAAAGTGAAATATTCGGTACTGAAAAATCCAAATTGTTTCCAACTGATATAGGTATACTGGTTTCGGACTTCCTTGTGGAAAATTTCGGTGATATTCTGGATTACAACTTTACCGCAAATGTTGAAAAGGAATTTGACAAAATAGCTGAAGGGAAGCTGGAATGGACCGGGATGATCCATCAATTTTATCCTTCTTTTCATGATCACGTGATCCAGACTACACTGTCCACACCAAAACCAACCGGTATACGGAACCTTGGTAATGATCCCTCCACCGGTAAACCGGTTTATGTCAAACTGGGACCTTTTGGTCCAATGGTTCAGGTTGGTGAAGCTTCAGACTCTGAAAAGCCAAAATTTACCAGTTTGCTGAAAAACCAGAGTATGGAAACCATTACTCTTGAAGCCGCGCTGAGTTTGTTTAACCTGCCGAGATCTGTCGGGAAATTTGAAGGACAGGAAATAATTGCCGGAATTGGCAGATTTGGTCCTTACATCCGTCATCTGAATAAGTTTTATTCACTAAAAAAAGACAATGATAATCCTGTTACCATTACACTGGATGAGGCAATTGCATTAATTATTGAAAAAAGAGAAAGGGAAAAGAAAAAGGTAATTAAATCATTTACCGAAAATGATGACCCACAAATTCTTAATGGAAGGTGGGGACCGTATATTCATTACCAGAAAAAGAATTTCAGGATCCCAAATAATGTTAAGCCTGAAGAACTTACTAAAGAGCAATGTTTTGAAATCATTGAAAAATCAAAAGAAAAGAAAAAGAAATCCGGTTAAATAATTCCCATTTATGGAACTTAAGAATTACTTTTCCCCCGTTAGTCTTGAAAAGCCCGGGAATCATTTTTTAGCAGACAAGGCTATTTTTTGCCGGAATATTACCATCCACACACCAGATATTGGCATTGGTAACCTTTCAGAATATCAGATCGCCATTATTGGGATACCTGAAGACAGGAATGCAAAAATCAAGGGATCTGCTGCAGCACCTGATCATGTAAGGAACAATCTGTATAAACTTTATCGTGTAAATCCTGTTTTAAAAATAATAGACCTTGGTAATCTTATTCCAGGCAACTCAATCCAGGACACTTATTATGCTTTGAGGGATATTGTGCTTGAACTCAAAGACAAAGGAATCATTACAATTGTTCTGGGTGGCAGTCAGGATCTTACTTATGGAATTTATCTGGCATATGAGAAACTGAATGCTCTGTTTAATTTTGCTACTGTTGATTCCAGGTTGGACCTTGGAATTATTCAGGATGAGATCAAGCCTGAATCATACCTTATTCCAATGTTGTCGAGAAAAAAAGAACTGCTGTTCAATTATACTAACCTGGGACATCAAAAATATCTTGTCGATCAGGAAGACATTGATTTCCTTCAGCAACAATTCAATGATACCATACGACTGGGAGATATTCATTCAAATATAGCGATAACCGAACCCATACTCAGGGATTGTGCATTTGTCAGTTTCGATATGAATGCAATCCGGCAGGGTGATTCGCCAGGAAGTACGCATCCCTCTCCTAATGGATTGTACGGAGAAGAAGCCTGTCAGATTTCGAGATATTCCGGACTTGGTAACTCACTGATGGCTTTCGGAATATTCAACATCCTTCCTTCCTTTGATATACACGAACAAACTTCCCATCTGGCGGCTCAGATGATATGGTATTTTCTTGAAGGCGTTTCACAACGAAAATATGAAGAACCTTCAGGTAAATCCAATTTATTTAAAAAATTTATTGTCAGTTTCACAGGGAAAGACCGTGAAATTGTTTTCTATAAAAGCCTTGAATCTGAGCGTTGGTGGTTTGAAGTGCCCGTGATATCAGACACCAGACAAAAAAAAATACTCATTTCATGTTCCCATGAAGATTATCAGGATGCCTGCAATCAGGAAATTCCGGATCGTTGGTTGAAAGCTTTCCGAAAATTGAATTAAAAGATTTTAAAATCTGCCTGTTCAATTTCAAAATTATTGTGGTTTTTAAATCATGTTTGTTTTTTCTGACCATCTTTGAAACTTTCTTTAAAAATCAGAGTATAAATGCTTTAAAACGTCCCTCTTTATTAACAACTTTTTGTTAATAAAGCTTGTCAGTGATTGATATTTTTACTTATTTTACCTTTTTTAAAGGTAATGCAGGGGATTAGCATATTACAGAAAACCGGACTCATGAAAAAAGCCATATTTGGAGGTTTGATTTTAATGATTTCAGTGGTTGCATTTCCCCAGCAGGATCCTCAGTTTAGTCAGTACATGTTCAATCTGACTTCTGTAAATCCTGCATATGTTGGAAGTTCAGATATGATCAGTTTATCACTCATCAATCGGCAGCAATGGGTAGGGTTTGATGGTGCACCCGGAACTTCTTTCTTTCAGGCAAATGCACCGGTTAATCCTTTTGGAATAAAAAGCGGAGTTGGACTATCCATTATGAACGACAGGATCGCATTTAATAAAGATCTGGGAATCAGTGGTTATTATGCTTACAGGTTAGATATTGGACAGGGTACTCTGGGTATTGGTTTAAGTCTTGGCCTTATCAATAAAGCACTTGATGCTACCTGGGACATCCCAGCAAGTGAACTTGGATCTGGATTCACTGAGCCTGGAAGTGACAATGCCATTCCCGAAGAAAAGGAAAGCCGTATGGCTTTTGATATGGGTTTTGGATTGTATTTCAATACAGAAAATCTGTATTTCGGGCTTTCCACCACGCATCTTAACCAGCCGCAAATTAAATATGTTGAGAAGAATGCATCTTATATCAGCCGTCACTATTATGCTATTGCTGGATACCGTTTTCAGATGCCAAATCCTACATTTGAGATATTGCCTTCTGTCATTCTTAAAACAGATGGAAAGGTAAATCAAATTGATGTATCCGCTCTTGTAAGATACAATAAAAAGTTCTGGGGAGGCGTTTCCTATAGAGCTGGTGATGCAGTTATTGGGATTTTAGGTATAGAAATGTTTAATGGAGTTAGAATAGGATATTCTTATGATTTTACAACTTCTGATATTGGTAATTACAGTGACGGTTCGCATGAATTCACAGTGGGTTATAGTTTCAACTTAAGCCTTGAAAAGACACCACAAAAATATAGGAGTATAAGATTTTTATAATATTAACTTTATATAATTAGAAAAAATTTTTAATTTTAGGCTAATCAAATGCTTGAATAATCAATAAATTGCAAATAATACCCAATCGCTATGAAACGTATAATTGTTATTGGTGTTCTGATTGCTTTATTTAGCAGCTGCGGAGAATACTACAGCGGGGAATTGACTGGCGTATCCGGCAGAAAAAAGTATTTTGAGCCAGAACCCTTTGGTATGGTTTTCGTCCCCCAGGGTAGTTACAATGTTGGCCCAAGCGATCAGGACGTACCATTTGCACAGAATACTTTTTCAAAAACCGTTACTGTTGAACCATTCTGGATGGATGAAACGGAAATTACCAACAATGAATACAGACAATATGTATTTTGGGTAAGAGATTCATTATTCCGTGAATTGATTGCTGAAGTCATGGAAGATGAGTTCAAAATCAGTGTCAATGAGTTTGATGATCCTCTTGAAGAAGATATTTTTGGCAGGAATTACAGGCTGAACTGGGAAACTAAACTCGACATGAATCGGCTGAAAGAAAATGAAGAAGTCAGACAAGCTCTGGATAATATGTATTATAAAGTGGAAGAAAGATTTTTTGGTCGGAAAGAAATAAATATTCATAAACTGAATTACAGATATTTCTGGGTTGATCTGCAGCAGGCTGCCAAAAGTGAAAATCGTTATAAAAATTCCTATCTTGAAGACATCGGTGATCTGGATCAGGACCCTGGTACTTATGAAGGTACAGTGGTTCTGCCCGATGGAACTGAGTCTCCAATTGCAAACCGTGGATCATTTGTTCTGAAAGATGTGGTTAATGTGTATCCTGATACACTCGTCTGGATCAGGGATTTTACTTATTCCTACAATGAACCGATGGCAACCATGTATTTCTGGCATCCTTCTTTCGATAATTATCCGGTTATAGGAATCACATGGAAACAGGCTAATGCATTCTGTGTCTGGAGAACACAATACCTTAATAGTGCACTTGTTTCATCCGGCGATTATTTTGTTCATGATTACAGATTACCTCTTGAATCTGAATGGGAATGGGCTGCCCGCGGCTTATTGCAAAATTCAATGTATCCCTGGGGTGGCGTGTATACAAGAAACAGGGAAGGATGCTTCCTTGCTAATTTTAAACCGCTTAGGGGTAATTATGCAGATGATGGTGGTGTAACTACTGTTGCCGTTGGAACCTATGAACCCAATGACCTGGGACTGTATGATATGGCTGGTAATGTGGCGGAATGGACAGCAAATGCATACGATGAATCGGCTTATTTTTTCTATCATGATCTGAATCCTGATTATAAATTCAATGCAACTGATATTGACAATCCGGTTATGAAAAGGAAAGTCATCAGGGGTGGTTCATGGAAAGATATTGCATATTACATGCAGGTCAGTACCAGAACCTATGAATACCAGGATACTGCCAGATCATACATTGGTTTTAGATGCATTCGGTCCTATATGGGCAATAATTAAAAAATATAAACCCTAAATCTTAAATACTATGAACCTTTCGGAAATTGTTCGGAGCTCTGGTTGGAAGAATCTAATGGCCAAAATGTACGGAATTGGAGCATCCATAGTCATTATTGGTGCAATGTTTAAAATTCAACACTGGCCATTGGGTGGCGTTTTTATAACCATTGGCTTGTGTACAGAAGCAATTATCTTCTTTTTCTCGGCGTTTGAACCGTTGCATGAAGAACTTGACTGGACTCTGGTTTACCCTGAACTTGCCGGGATGACCGATCCTGATGAACTGGATGAATTTAAAAGTGAAGCCATTTCAAGCCGAGGTGTCACCCTGGATAGATTCGACGATCTTTTCAAACAAGCAGAGATTAAACCGGAATCCATTCAGAAATTAGGCGATGGACTTGTCAGCCTTAATAAAACGGCCTCCAATCTTTCCGACATATCGGAAGCTTCTGTTGCGACTCGTGAATACCTTCAGAATGTCAGGACCGCTGCCGAATCGGTTTCTACACTGACAAACAATTACAGCCAGTCGACCAATGATCTTGCCAGCTCAGTAAGCACGCTGTCTCAAACATATAATAAAACTGCGGATCTTATTTCCACTTCAGGTAAAGAAATCGCTGAAAAATTTGTTCAGTCAGGATTGAGTCTCGCCGATTCTTATACTCAGCTATCCGAAAAGATGAAAACCGATTATGAAACAATTTCAAAGGGAAATATTTCATTTGGAGACCACCTGTCAAACGTAAATAAGAACCTCACCGCTTTGAATACAGCTTATGAACTGCATCTGAAAAATGCCAATGAACAAATGAAAGGAGTTGACGATGTATATAAAGGCCTTGGACAAATGATGCAACAGCTTAAATCTTCTGCAGAAGAAACACAGAAGTATAAGGACGAGATGAGCAAACTCAGCAAGAGCATATCCGAATTGAATACCATTTATGGTAATATGCTATCAGCTATGAATATTAAATAATTTCCCCGGAACTTAGGTTAACTAATGATAACTTAAAAATATGGCTCACGGAAAAGAAACACCGAGACAAAAGATGATCGGCATGATGTACCTCGTACTAACGGCACTTCTTGCCCTTAACGTATCGAAGGATGTACTGAATGCATTTATTCTTGTTGATAAAAGTCTCACAAAGACAACTGAGAATTTTTATCACAAAAATGATGTCTATTATAAAGAATTCGACAGAGCCGCTGCTGAAAATCCTGTTAAAGCAGGCCCCTGGAAAGCTAAAGCCGATGAAGTAAAAAGAAAATCAAATGAACTTCATGAATATATACAGGGACTTAAGCTTGAAATTGTCAGAAGTTCTGAAGGGGAAGAATCTGAAGCCATTGTGGATGGAAATATAATTGATGATGAAATTAAAGGAAGAGAAAATTTGTTCATCTCGAATGAAATATTAATTGGATCCAGAAAAGACGGTAAAGCAAATGATCTTCGTGCCGCCATTGAAGAGTACAGGAAATATCTTCTGACAGTGATTGGCGAAAATGCTACGGATGTGCGTGAAACAATAGAAACAAGTTTGAATACCGATGACCCTAAAACCAAAGAGGGAACAATCCTTAGATGGCAGGATGAGCATTTTGAAGATGTACCTCTGGTTGCAGCCGTTACTCTTTTATCAAAATTGCAGAGTGATGTCCGCAATGCAGAATCAGACGCCCTCCGTTATTTGTTTGGACAGATCGAAGCAGGTTCATTTAATTTCAACCTGGTGGAACCCGTTGTAATACCCAACTCAAACCATGTTGTCAGGGGAACCGAGTATAAAGCAAATATCTTTATGGCAGCGTTTGATACCACACAGGAACCAACTGTATATATAGGAGAATATGATTCTACCATCGCCGATGATGGAACTATTACATATAATATGAAAGGCCAACTTGGCCGTGATTATAGTGAAGTCCCGGTATCCCAGGGAAAAGGAATGTATTCTGTCACAACTTCTTCAACAGGATGGAAAAAATGGGGCGGTATTATCAGTTTAAAAAGACTGGATGGCGGTGTTACTAGTAAACCTTTCAAAGCCCAGTACCAGGTGGCTGAACCCAGCCTGGTGGTCTCAGCAACCAAGATGAATGTATTTTATCTGGGTGTTCCGAATCCAGTCGAAATATCCGTACCTGGAGTACCAGCTGATAGAATTGTGGCATCTACCAATAATGGCAGAATTTCACCCAGTGGTGGTGCATACGTTGTAAATCCAACCAAAGAAGGAACAAGTCAAATTTCCGTGTCAGTCAGGGAAGATGGAGGTGTACGTTCAAGAGGATCCAAGAATTTCAGGGTTAGAAAAGTTCCCAATCCTGATGCTACCCTTGCTGGTTTCAAATCAGGAGCTTCTCTTTCTAAAAGCCAGATCCTTGCTGAACTTGGACCAAAAGCAAAAATGCCAGACTGGTTTGAATTCGATCTTGAGTTTACCGTTACTGGTTTCACACTGGCAACATATATTCAGGGTTTTTATCAGGAATTACAAGCTACCGGCGGAACTTTTACTACAGCCCAGAGAGAAGTTCTCCGTAATCTAAATCCAGGCGCTAAACTTTATTTAAATGATGTAATGGCAGTTGGACCGGATGGCTCGTCCAGAAACCTTGGGACAGTATTTATTAAAGTCAAATAATTAATTTCATATACATGAAAAAGCTAGTATTTTTTCTGGCAGGTATTGTTTTGATCAGTTCCTTTACCATGCGTAAAGCCGCAGGCCAGCAAATGAACCTGATTGAAAAGAAAGAGGTATATGATAAAGAACATATTCCTAAAAAGGATCCCATTCCTTATCCATTTGTCAGGGAAGCGGATGTCATGTGGGAAAAAGTTATATGGCGTATGATTAACTTGCGGGAAAAAATGAATCACCCCTATTATTTTCCTACAAAACCCATTGGTGATCGTAAAAGCCTTACCAGCCTCCTGCTTGAAGCGCTTGAACATCCTGTACCGGGTCATGCAGTATTTGCATATAAACCCCTGTTAAACTATGAATTCGAGCAACCCATAAATATTGAAGATATCTATAAGACTCTGGATGTGGATTCCATCTATGAACCAGTAATGGATTCACTCACAGGAGTAACGCTTATGAAACTTACAGGCGTAGATATCCGCCTTAATGACGTTACCCGACTTCTGGTTAAAGAAAAGTGGTTTTTCGATAGAAAATATTCCACCCTCCAGGTAAGGATCATTGGTATTTGTCCTATGAGGGTATTTCCTATGACAATTACTGATCAAACTACAGGTATCTCTGTTCCAACCGGAGATATTAACCAGCAACCACTTTTCTGGGTGTATTATCCGGAAGTAAGATTCTACCTGGCACGCCAGGAAACATTTAATCCCAATAATGACGCACAGCCAATTTCGTTCGACGATATGTTTAATCAAAGATTATTCAGCAGCTATATTTACAAGGAATCTAATGTATTTAACGACAGACCTGTTAATTCATATGCAAAAGGTATGGATGCCATGTTTGAGTCGGACAGGATTAAACAGTCGATCTTTGAATATGAACACGACCTTTGGGAATACTAATAATAAATATAAATAAAAAAGCTCCCTGCGGGGAGCTTTTTTATTTTGATCATTACCGAATTTATATAAATTCATCACCGAATTGCATTTTTACATCATTCACAAAATTCCTTATCTTCTGTTCATCTTCCATCCTGCAAACCAGTAAAATATCATCCGACTCAACTACAATATAATCATTTAATCCCTGTAATACCACAAGCTTATCATTGGGTATATTGACCAGGCAATTATTCAGGTCATAAGTAATAACCCTGTTTCCTGTTATTGAGTTATTGTTTTCTTTCTTTTCCAGCTGGTCATAAAGAGATCCCCATGTACCCAGATCAGACCAGCCAAAATCCGAAGTAAGCACATATACATTATCCGCTTCTTCCATTATGCCATAATCAATAGAGATATTTTTACACTCTGCGTATGCTTTTGAGATAAAGCCAGCCTCTGATTTAAGGTAATAACTTGATATACCTTCAAGAAATATACTATTGACATCGGGTAAATAACGTTCCAGTGCATTCAGTATGGAAGG
>Ga0113563_10000394_pt1 | contig 20592 bp, 20 predicted proteins | sample Mud3Dept3metaG_FD_80117 | JGI IMG/M metagenome (GOLD analysis project Ga0113563, IMG submission 80117) | Freshwater wetland microbial communities from Ohio, USA, analyzing the effect of biotic and abiotic controls - Mud 3 Core 4 Depth 3... | ecosystem: Environmental > Aquatic > Freshwater >... | reverse complement strand
TCGCTCCGAGGGTGCACGTCGAGACGATTCCTGTCGCCATGCGCCTGGCCGAGCGCCGCATCGAACCGAAATCCTCCGGACCGTTCACGGCGCTCTACGCCGGACGCTTCAGTCCCGAGAAGAACCTGATGCTGCTGCTGCGCGCCTTCCTGCGCCTGCGCCGCGCGGTACCCGACGCGCGCCTGCTCCTGGTCGGCTCCGGACCGGAGGAGGAGACGCTGCGGCGGACGGCCGCTGAATGGACGCTCGGCGAGGGCGTGCGCATCGTGCCATGGACGGACGATATGGCGTCCGTCTACGCGCAGGCGGACGTCGCCGTCCTCGCTTCGGACCGCGAAGGCTACGGCCGCTTCCCCGCCGAAGCGATGTCCTACGGGTTGCCGATCGTGATGACCGACGTCGGCCTGGCGAGGGAAGTCGTGCGCAACGCCACGGAAGGATTCGTCGTGCCGGTCGGCGACGCCGACCTCTTGGGCGAGGCCCTGATCAAGCTCGCGCAGGAACCGCACACGCGCATGCTCATGAGCGCCGCCGCTCGCCGCCGCGCCGAGACCCTGCCGAAGCCCGAGGAGATCGTGGAGCGCGTGACGCGCCTTTGGAAGCGCACGTCCGGCGGTCAGGCTTCGACGTCGTAATAACCTCGCGCGTTGCGCGGGAACCGCTTGATGTCTTCTTCAGGACTGACGCATATCTTTCCAGGGCGCACCTCGGCGATCGTGGCGTATTCATGGATCAGCAGTAGACCTCCGTCGCAGCGTGCCAGCCATTTCCCGTTCGGGAAGACTTCCAGGATCGTCCCTGGCGCGATGCCGGATTGGCCGAAATCGACGCCGTCATCCTCGAAAATCGACGCGCGCGCGATCGTGACCTTCTCCCCGTCGAGGAACGTGAAGGCGCCACTGAACGGAGGCGCGACGGCCCTGATGAAGCGCTCGATCTCGGCGATGTTGAGACGCCAATCGATGATGCTGTCTTCCGGGGACCGTTTGGGATAGAAGGTCGGCGCCGTTCCGTCCTGGGGTTTCAGCGTGAAACGTTCCTGCCGCAACGCGTCCAGGTTCCTGGTGATGAGGCGCTTCATCGCCAAAGCGTTCTTGAAATGCATCGTCTCGGCGGTGTCCTCGGGCCGGATGCTGAAGCGGAACGTGTCGAGGATGGCGCCGGAATCGACGCCAGGATCGTATCGGAAGAGATTCGTGAAGAAACGCTCGCGACCCTCGAGGATCGACCAGTTCATCGGCGAACGGCCGCGGCCTTTCGGCAGGTTCTCGGCGCTTCCATGCATGCCGAACGCCCCGATCCGGACATGCGTAAGGATGTCGGCTGGGATGAGACGCTGCCATCCGATGACGAACGCGAGGTCGATGCCCATCGCGCGGATCGCTTCCGCGTCGCGCGGATCCCCCAGGCCGTAGCTGGCCGCCACGTAGCACGCGATCCCCTTCGACGCCGCATAGCCGGTGAGGTCCTCGTAGTCGGCGACGCCGTTCTTCTCCGCCATGGCGGGGGAGATGGTGATGAGATGGGCAACCGGTCCGCGTTCAAGAAGCGCATCGAGGATGAAGCGGGTCGTGCTCTTGCAGCCGAACAACGCGACGTTTGTTTTCATGGCGTGAGGCGTTCCCGGTACGGGATGCAGTTGTCGGCGACGTGTTCCTGGAAGCGAAGCGCCCGTTGCGCGACGAAACGATCCAGCACGTCGAGGTTGTCCTTGGCTTCGGGGAACATCCACCAGATCGGATGAATCAGCAGGTGGATCGGGCGGTTCAGCTTCCATGCCTCGGTCTCGAATGGGTGTCCATAGCGGAACATCCCCGTCGAATCCGAGACGTACTTGATGTCCTTGAAATACTTGTCTTGATACGTATGTTCGACGCCGGCCAGGGGCGCGTCGCAGTTTTTCAGGAAATCGTTGGGGCGGTGGACGCTGAAGACGTCGATCGAGACGCCGAAGAACGCCTCGAAAAGCGCCTTCTCGGCGGAGAACCCTTCCTCGATGTCCGTATACAGGCTCGGGTCGAAATGGATGCTCACGCGATGCCCGCGCGCATGAATCGAGCGCACGAGATCGGCATTCCCTTTCGAGAATAGGTTGTAGGAATCGGAACGCACCAGGAAGAAATAGGTCGACGTGACGCCCATCGCGTCTTCCAGCGACGAAAGCTCATGCGCCAGGCGGCAATCGAAATCGACGTCGTGCCGGATGATCAGTTCGCCATCCGCGCCTGTCGACTGATGGAAAAAGACGGGGCGATAACCCTGCTTGATGAAGCCTTTGATGAGGCCGGCGTAGCTCCCGAGATGGCTTTCCGGCGGCGTCATACGTGCGAGGGGAGGCTGATGACGTGCGCGGCGGCGAATTCCGCATGAGGCAGGAGGGCCTGACGGCCGAAAAGGTCCCGATAGGCGCGCTGTCGGTAGACAGGCAGTTCATAGTAGACGGCGGCGGGGATGCCTGCGTGTCCGAGCTCGGCCATGAAGGCCGTTCGGTCGCGGACGGTCATCGTGAAGATGTTGTAGGTATGCTCGGCTTGATCAGGGAGCCTCCGTACGTCCGGATGTTTGCGGAACCGTTTCAGCCACGCCGAAGCGAGCGTCCGCCGCAGCCGCATATCCGCCTCGAAGAGGTCCAGTTTCGCGAGCAGGACCGCGGCTTGGATCGTGTCGAGCCGGCTGTTGTACCCGATGACGTCGTGCACGTACTTCTTGGACTGGCCATGATTCTTGAGCAGGCGGAACCGGCAAAGGACTTCCTTGGAACGGATCGTGACGGCGCCGCCGTCGCCGAAACCGCCGAGGTTCTTGGTGGGGAAGAAACTGAAGCAGCCGACGTCCCCGAACGTGCCGGTCAGCTTCTTGCCGCCGCGCGCGCCGAAGGACTGGGCGCAGTCTTCCACCAGCTTCAGGCCGCGGCGCCGGCAAAGCCGAACGATCGGCGCCATGTCGCAGGCAAGGCCGAACAGATGGACGACGAGTACGGCCCTGGTGCGGCGGGTGATCTTCGCTTCAATCAGCGAAGGATCGATATTGTAGGTGGCGGGGTCGATGTCGACCAAGACCGGCTTCGCGCCGACGATGGCGATCGCCTCGATCGTCGCGAAATACGTGAAGGCGGTCGTGATCACCTCGTCGCCGGGTCCGATGCCGAGCGCGCGCAATCCGAGCACGAGCGCGTCGGTGCCGGAATTGCAGGTGACCGCGGTCATGCCGAAATAGGAGGTCAGGCGGCTCTCGAGTTCCGCGACCTCGCGCCCGCCGATGAACGTCTCGCGGCCGACGACGCCGGCGACCCTCTTCAGGATCGCCGCGCGGGCCTTTTTCGATAGATGCTGCGAAAAGAATTGCATACGTCAAGGGCCGACGTATTCGATCTCGTCGTCGTCGAGCCGTCGGAGGCCGCCGCCTGTCTCCCGTTCCTCGACGATCTGGGCGATGAGCCCCGGCAGGCGCGCGAAAGCGAACAGGCCGCGCATGTGATCGGGAGCGAAGCCGAGGTCGAGGAAGACCGCCGCCATCGCGCCGTCGACGTTGAGAGGGATCGGTTTGGATGAAGCCGCTTTGAGCGCCGTCTCCAATCGCGCGGCCGCTTCGCAGTGGCGCCCGGAAAGGCCGACCGCCTTCGCACGGTCGAAAATCGCCGCGCTGCGACGATCGACGTCGAGCAGCTTGTGGCCGAAGCCGGGGATGCGGCGTCCGGCTTCCCGCTCCTGCCGCACGACCGCCTCCATGCTCGGCGCGTCCGCGTGCGCGGCCAGGAAACGCGCGGCGCCCTCGATTGCGCCTCCGTGCAGCGTGCCTTGGGCCAGGATACCGGCCGCCAGCGCCGTGTGGACGTCGTTGCCGGAGGACGCGACGACGCGCGCGGCGATCGAGGATGCCGGCGCCGCGCCGTGGTCGATGGCGGCGACGAGAGCCGCTTCGAACAGCGCGAGCTGGTTCTTGGCAGGGAAACCGCCGCGCAACACGAGCCAGGCCGTCTCCGCGAAGGAGCGGCCGGCGATGAGTTCGGTCAGTTCGTGCCCGCGCACCGTTTCAACGTCCTTGGTGATGCGCGAGATGTGTGTCGTGATGTGCATGTGAGATCAGGGGTTTCACTGATTGTACGAGATCATCGAAGCGTTCGGCAACCAGCACGCCGGATTCGGAGAGGACCTTGGCCTTGTCGGCCGCCGACTGGCCTCTGCGGACGATCGCTCCGGCATGTCCGACGACGGCGCCTTCTGGCAGCGCCTTGGCGAAGTCGCCGCCGACGTGGACGGCGATCGGCTTGGTGAACTGGCCTTTGCGGACCAGGGAGGCGATCTCGAATTCGCAGGCGCCGCCCTGTTCGCCGTAGACGACGACGGCTTCCGTCTCCGGGTCCGCTTCGAAAAGCCGGAGCGCGTCGGCATAGGACGTGCCGAGCAGGGAATCGCCGCCGACATGGACCGCGGCGCTCTGGCCGAGTCCCGCCTGCCGCACGCTCCACGAGAGCTCGTTGGTCATGCCGCCCGAACGGGAGATGACGCCGACGCTCCCCGGCGTGAAAATCTCGTCGACCAACGGGCCGCCGATCACGCCCAGGCGTCCGACGCCCGGCACGATGATGCCGAGCGACGCCGGCCCGATGATGCGGATGCCGTGTTCTTTGGCGGTGGCGAAGCAATAGGCGGCGTCGCGCATCGGCATGCGTTCGGTCATCACGCTGATGAGCGGAATACCGGCTTCAATCGCCTCGAGGATCGCTTCCTTGGCCGCGAAGGGCGGTACGACGATCACGGAGGCATTGAGGGCCGGGAACGCGGCGCAGGCCGCACGGACGTCCGAAAAGACAGGCAGGTCGTCGGAGACCGTGCCGCCCTTGCCGGGCGTGACGCCGCAGGAGACCCGCGTCCCGTAGGCGCGCATGGCGGCCACGACGCGTTTGCCTTCCTTGCCCGTCGCGCCCTGCACGACGACGTCGGTGGCCTTATCAAGCAGGATGCCCATAGCTCTGCATCATCTTTTCAAGCTGCCCTACCGCGTCGCGCATCGTGGTTTCCTTGCCGTGCAGCGCCATGCGCAGCCCGTTGCGCTCCGCGCACGCGCGCATGAGCTCCATGCCCTCCTTCTCGTTCGGCCCCGCGCGCCTGATGACGATCGGGTAGGGAGGCTGCGTCTCGTCGAGCGCGTCGACGATGCCGGCGAACGTTTCCTTGATGTCCGTGAAGTTGGCGACGCCGCCCGCGATCAGCAAGCCGCGCAACCCAGGCTTCGAGAGGACGATCCTCGCCAAGTCGCGCACCTTCTCGCGCGGAGGGTTTCCGGAATATTCCGTGTAGTTGGCGGCCGCCAGTCCATGGTGCGCCAACTCGTCCATGATGACGATGCTCGCGCCGCCGCCGGAGAACAGCACTGCCACGTCGCCGTCCATCTCGCGGTATTTTCCGGCCGTGCCCTGGTACCAGCGCGCGCCGGCGTCGATGCTCCGGACCGCCAGCTCGCGCGGCGTCAGCGCCTTCCCGGACTCGGTGCGCTGGCCGTACGCCTCCCATTCGGGATGGCGGAAGGCGGCGTCGACGTCGAGGGCGATCTTGGCGTCGAGCGCGACGAACGCGCCGTCGGTCAGGACGGCGACGGGATTGATCTCGATCTGCCGCGCGTCGGACGTCTGGAACGCCTCGACGAGTGAGCGGCAGAACGCGGCGAAGCCCGGGGCGACCGCTTCGAGGCCTCGATGCAAGGACGCGGAAAATGCCGCCGGCACCTTCGCGTCGAGCGGGAAACGCAGGACTTGGCCGGACGATTCGATCCCGCTGCCGCCGACCGTGCCCGCCAGCAGGACCGGCCCGCGCGCGCCCGTATCTTGAAGACAGGCGACGTACAGCTCGCGGACGGCAGGAATCTTCTCTTCGATGAGGACGGCGTCGACGTCGAGGCAGTCCATGCCGCCATCGAGCCAGCGCGCCGCGGCCGCGCGCGCCTCTGCGGCGGACGCGCAAACGGCGATGCCTCCGCGCTTGGCGCGGTCGGAGGCGAGCGCCTGCGCTTTCGCGACGCATGGACCGTCGTTCACGATGGCATCCGCTTCCGCGCGTCGAACCAGCGTCCCTTTGGGGACGCGGATGCCGAAGCTCGCGAGGAGGTCCTTACCTTCGTGCTCGTACAGATTCATATTCGTCGCGTAGGCGGCGCACGAGATTCTTGAGGTTATGGTGCTCGACGACGATCGCGCGCAGGTCCTCGCGCATCCGCACGCGGTCGGCGTCGGAAAGCGACAGGCAGGCGCCGAGCCTCTTCGCGAAATCCTCGGGCGTGCCGTCGTAGTAGAGATGGGGGAGCCAGGGACCGAACAGGTCGTTGAAGACCGGCGTCCGGACGACGGTCGGCAGGCCGCAGGACATCGCTTCCAGGAACGATTTACCCGCGCCGCCCCCGTCCTGCATCGACACGAAGGCCGAAGCGGCGCAGAGCTGGGGGAGGATGTCCTTGTTCGGCATCGGCCCGGCGAACTCGAACAGGCCGTCGAGACCGAGCCGGGCGATCTTCTCCTTCAATCGCGCGACGTACGCCGCGTCCTCCGGGTTGGCGGGGCCGCCGATGAGCCGCACCATGAAATCGGTCTGCGGGCGCCGCGTCTTGAGCAGGGCGACGGCGTCGATCAGCAAATCGTATTCCTTGATAGGAGAGAGGCGCCCGACGCTCAGGATGATCTTCCGTCCGGCGATGGTCGGCGCATCGCAGCGGTAGACGTCGGGATCGACGCCGTGGCCGACCGCGATGAACTTCTTCGAGGCGTGGTCGACGAAGCTTTCCTTGGAGACCGAGACGACGCGATCGAGGAAGGGCAGTGCCGCCGTGCGCAGGAAGCTCCCTTTCTTGTGTGCGTACCACAGGAAGACCGTCTTGTCCATCAGTTTCCAGAAGAGGCCCATCAGCACGACGTACTCCGGGTTCATGTGTACGAAGACGGCGTCGTAGTCCTTGCGCAGGCCGAAGGCGTAGCGGTAGAAGCGGCTGACGTACTGGAAACGCGAGCACCCCTCTTCCTTGCCCAGCGAATGCACGCGGACGTTGGCGGGAAGATCGACGGCGCCCTTGCGCAGGCAGATGACTTCCACGGAATCGAACACTTCGGCGAAACGCGCGATCCATTGATGGAACGCGCCGAGGACGTCGTCATCACGGTCGGCGACTTGGGCGACGATCAACAGCTTCATAGCGCCCGCACCTCGCCGCCGGTCAGCCGGTATGTCCGGTCGCACGTCGCGCAGGCGGCATCTTCCGACGCGTGGAAATCGATGCGCGCGCCGCAGGCGCAGACCCAGCCGAGGCGCTTGGCCGGCACGCCGGCGACGAGCGCATAGGCCGGGACATCCTTCGTCACGACGGCACCCGCGCCGATCATGGCCCAGGGTCCGATCGTCACGCCGCAGACCACCGTCGCGTTCGCGCCGATGGCGGCGCCTTGGCGGACGAGCGTCGGCCGCCACGATTCGCGCTTCGAGACGTCGCGCGAACGCGGCGCCGGATCGTTGGTGAAGACGACCGAGGGGCCGACGAAGACGCGCTCCTCGAGCGTGACCAGATCCCAGACGTCGACGTTGGCTTCAAGCTTCACATGATCGCCCAAGACGGCCTGGCCGAAGACCGTGCAGTTGTGGCCGATCGTGCAGCGCTCGCCGATCTTCGCTCCGGAGACGATCTGGGAATGACGCCAGATCCTGGTGCCGGCGCCGATCGAGGCCTCCGGAGAGATCTCCGCCGTCGGATGGATCGTCACGCCCTCATGCGGCATACGGGGCATGCTGCATGGCGTAGAGCCGCTCGACGAGTTCGACGGAACGGAGCGCCTGCGCCACCCGCACGCCCTTATGCTGGAGGAGGTCGCGGTACACTTGCCGATGCAGGTTCTCGAACGAGAGGTTGTCCTGCGAGGAGAAGTTGTAGTCCTTGCCGTTCACCACGAAGCGGCGCTGCTGGCTGGCGCGGTCGCGGAAGATGCCGACGGTCCAGGTACAGCGATAGTTCGCGCCTTCGATCGTGCCGCGGCCGACCAACTCGTTCACCTGGCTCACGTCGAGCTTCGTCGGTGCGCCGAAGACGTGCTGCAGCAGGTCGAAATAATGGATGCCGATGTTGAAGAGTACGCCGCCGGAACGCTTCGCGTCGCCTTTCCAGCAATCGAAATATTTCTGGTCGCGGTAGACCGAGATGTTCATGTCGACTTCGAAGGTTCCGCCGGCGGCCACCTGTTCCTTCAAGGCCTTGACCATCGGATGATGGTGGAGCTGGAGGACGGTATAGACATCGTCGGCGTCCGCGAGCGAACGGACGGACGCGGACGAGATGCCCAGCGGCTTCTCGCAGAGGACCATCTTGTCGCAGTCGGCCGCTAGGCGCGCCATCGGCACGTGCAGGTCGTTCGGCGCCAGGATCACGACGCAGTCGGTCTTGGGGTTGTCCATGATTCCGGATTTCCAACGGTCCTCGCCGTGGGCGGTATTGACCACGTCGACGATCTTGCCGCCGACGGCGTCAATCGCCTCGGCATGCCTGGGCATGATGAATCCGGTTCCGATGAGGGTGAAGTTCATGAGTGTGTGTTTGCGGGTCTCGGAAGCTCGCGGATCGGCTTGGCGGGCACGCCGGCGCAAAGAGTGTAAGCCGGAAGGTCGCCGCTGACAACCGATCCGGCGCCGACGACGGCGCCTTCATGGATCGTCACGCCGGGGTTCACGGTCACGCCTGTCGCCAGCCAGGCGTACTTCTCGATGCGCACCGGCTTCCCGACATGCGCGGACCGGACGTCCGGCGGCGTGTCAAGATCGAGGGACCCGGTATTGATGCGTACGAAGGACGACAGGCGCACGTGATCGCCGAGATGGATCGGCGCGCGCGCGTTGAGATAGACCTCTTCCGCGATCAGGACGCCGGTCCCGGCGAGGACGTTCTGCGGCTGTTTGACCATGAGCCGGCCGCCGACGACGAGGCCGGGCCCGCACGCGCCGAAATGACGGCGCCAATACTGTGAACGGGCGCGCAGGGCGACGGCATTCCAGAGGCGAAACGTGAACCGTTCGAGCGCGATGAGCGTTTTCACCATAACCTCCTTATTATCCGAGCCGAGACGCCGATTGTCAATGGCTGGCCAAGAAGCCGATTCCTTGGCAGAATGAACCCGAAGTACGCATGAAAATCGCCTACGTCGCCGACATCCGATTGCCGACAGAAAAAGCGCACGGCCTCCAGATCATGGAGATGTGCCGGGCTTTCGCGCAGGAAGGCCACGAGGTGCGCCTGTTCGTCCCGCGCCGTCGCAATTTCATCGCCGCCACGCCGTGGGAGCATTACGGCATGACGCCGGCCTTCGAGATCGTCGAAGTCCCGTATCTCTTCGATTTCATCTGGTACGACCGGATTTTCGGACGTTTCGCCCTCTGGCTGAACCTGCCGCAGTTTCGGTTCATGGCGGCCCGCGCCGTCCGCGGCTTCAAGCCCGACGTCATCTATGCGCGCGACCCTTGGTTCGTCGGGCTCGACCCCCGCGCGCGATACGTCTACGAGGCGCACGACCTTCCGGAGCGCGTGACGCCGATCCATCGCTGGCTTTGGAAGCGCGCATCCCGTATCGTCGCGGTCACGGAAGGCTTGCGCCGCGCGCTCGTCTCCGCCGGCGTGCCGGAAGCGAAGGTCCTCACGGCGCATGACGGCGTCGACGCGGCGAAGTTCGACGTGAAGGAGACGAAGTCCGAAGCGCGCGCGAAGCTCGGCCTGCCGGCCGAAGGCTTCATCGCGGTCTACACCGGCCATCTCTATCCCTATAAAGGCGCAGACGACCTGCTCGAAGCCTGCGCACGCCTGCGCCCAGCGTCCCGCGTCGTCTTCGTCGGCGGACGGCCGGACGACCTGGCCAGGCTGAAAGCGCGTGCGGAAGCGCTCGGCGCGGAGAATGCCATCTTCGTCGGGCCGGTACCGCACCTTCAAGTGCCCTTGTATCTCCGCGCCGCCGACGCCGCTGTCCTGCCGACGCGTGCCTCCGACCGCCACGCGGCCGAATTCCTTTCGCCGCTCAAGCTTTTCGAATATCTGGCGGCCGGGAAGGCCATCGTCGCCACCGGCACGCCGTCCGTCCGCGAGGTGCTTTCCGACCGTTCGGCCGTCTTCGTACCGCCGTCCGATCCCGCCGCGCTCGCTCGCGCCCTGAACGACCTCGCCGACATCCCCGCCAAACGGGAAGCGCTTGAGCGCGAAGCCGCGCTGCTCGCGGAAGGGCACTCCTGGACGCGCCGCGCCTGCCGCGCGCTCGAAGGCCTACCCGAACCGCGTCCGTTCCAGGCATGGCATCGCCGCTACCGCACGGAACTCCTCCTGGCCGGGCTGGCCTTCGCCATCCGCGCGGCGTACGTCCTGTTCTTCCCGCAGGTGGGGATTTCGGGCGGCGATGGCGAGATCTACCTCGGCCTGTCCGATCTCGTGCGCGGCCTCGTCGATCACGTGCCGGCCGCGCCGACGTATTATCCGATTCTGTATCCGTATTTTCTGGCGGCGGTGCGCGTCCTGTTCGGCGATGACCTCGTCTGGGTCCGCCTGTGGCAGGCGCTCTTTTCCGCCGTGACCGTCTTCGTGATGGCGCTGATGGCGCGGCGCTGGGTCGGCCGAGACGCGGTCGTCCCGACCGGGCTCCTGGCCGCGGCGTATCCCGCCATGGTCCTCGAGAGCGGCATCATGTACACCGAGACGACCTACACGCTCTGTTTGACGGCCGCCGTCGCGCTGGGAATCCTCGCGGTCGAGACCCGGCGCCATCGGCACGCCTTGGCCGCCGGAGCCGCGTTCGTGGCCGCCGGACTGACGCGCGAGCTCGGATTCTATCAGGCCGTACTCTTCTCCGCCTTCGTCGCGCTCGTCAGGCGCTCGTGGAAGCTCGCGCTCCTCATCCTCGTGCCGACGCTCGTCGCTCTCTGGGGCATCGGGCTCCGCAACGCGGCCATCGCGGAACGCCTCTCGCTGGATTCCCCGCCGCTCGTCTCCAAGAACTACGAAGCGGCTTTCAGTGAACCGACGCTCCTGCGCTTCCTGTTCGCGCCTGAACGCTGGCACCTGTATCCTGAAGGCACGTTCCTCTACTTCCGCTTCCCGCACCGCCTCTCCGACCTCGGCACGGGCGAACCGATCGCCGATGCGAAACCCGACGGCGACGTCGTCCTGCATCTCGACGTGAAGCGCCCCTTCGCGCCTCAGCCTCCGACGCAAGTCGCCGCCAAGATCCTGCTGACGCTCTTCCACTGGTCGATCCTCATCTTGGCCGCCTATGGCCTCTGGCGGGGGGTGATGCCGCGTTTCGCGAAAGCCGGCCTCATGATCCCGATCGCCTTCGCCTTCGCGACGATCATGTTCCAGGGCCTGCACCGCCTGCAGGGGTTCGAAGGGCTCGAGCCGCTCGCGCGCTACCGCTTCCCTTCGGAACCGTTCATCCTGCTCCTGGCCGTCGCCGGCGCGCTCGCGTTCAAGATCGCCCGCAAGAAATGATATGGATGCCTCCCAGATCAAGGATTTCTACCAGACCTACGGCGACCGCATCGTCGAGAAGCGGCTCGAATCGCCGTACGCTTTGCGCCGCTACGCGCACCACATGGGCTACGAGTCGATTGCCAAGTTCGTGAAGCCTGGCGAGTCGGTCCTCGACGCAGGCTGCGGCGAAGGCGTGCTCTCGTGGTACCTGGCCGAACGCGGAGCGAACGTGACGGCCATGGATATCTCGAAGCCGAATCTCGAGAACGCCAAAGCTTTCCTTGAGAAGAAGGGCGTCATCGATCGCGTGCGGCTGGTGCGCGGCGACGCCGAGAACCTGCCGTTCCCCGACGCCTCGTTCGATTGGGTCATCTCTTCGCACGTGCTCGAGCACCTGCCGGATTTCGACAAGGGGCTCGCGGAAATCCGACGCGTCACGAAACGGAGGGCGGTCGTGGCGCTCCCGACCTGCCTGAACCTCGCGGCCGCCTCCCAGCTCGGCGGCGCGGATTTCTGGCGCCTCTCGAAGCGCGCGCTCGTCGCCCTGCCGTGGGGAATCCTGCGCATCATCCTGAACCTCCGGCGCGAAGGCGTGCAGGAGGGCTATGCCGGGGTGGGGGAGCTGCCGCACATCTGGCGCTACCCCTGGGTCATGCGCCGGCGGCTGGAGGCCGGCGGCTTCACGATCGCCCGCTTCGAAGCGGGCACGCTGGTCCTCCCGTATTTCAGCTTCCTGCTGCCGCTCGTGAAATTCCTCGACCGCTACAAGCAGCTTCCCTTCCTGAGGAATTTCGGCTACGGGTCGATCGCGCTGCTGAAGAAAAAATGAATCCACGTATGGAACCGAATGACGCGAAAGGGATCTCTCCCGAACTCGTGCGCGCCGTGAACCTGGCGTATCACGAGGAAGAGGCGGCGGACTACGACAGCCGCCACCCCGAAATCTTCACGGACGAGCTGGGACACTGGAGCCGCATCGCCGAAAGGGTCCGCGCCCTCAAGGCCGAGCTGAAGCGGCCCGTCACGGTCGTCGATCTCGGCAGCGGAACCGGATTCGTCCCGCTGCGCCTGGCGTCCGTACTCGACGGCCAGGACGAGTTCGTCCTGACGGATCTGAGTCCGACGATGCTCGATCGCGCGCGCGAATCCTTGGCGGCCGCGAATTTCGCGCCGCGCGTCTCGTATCGCGTGTCCGGAGCGGAGTCGCTCGACCTCGCGCCCGCGTCCGTCGACGTGGTGACGATGAACTCGTTCATCCACCACCTTCCGGCGCCGGAACGCGCGTTTTCGATCGTTGGCCAGGCGCTCCGCCCCGGCGGCATCGTGGTCATTGCGCACGAACCCAACCTTCTCCACTTCAAGAACCCGATCGTCGGCGGCCTCGACAGGCTCATCCGCGCGCTCAGAAAAGCTCGCGGCCGGAAGAAGCGCGGGATGCCGGCCTCGAATCCGTTCATCGACCGCGTGAACGCCCGCCTGATGTCGACCGGCGCGACCGAGAGCCCGCTCACGGCGGAGAAGATCGAATCGATCGTGGATATCCAGTCGCCGACGGCCGGCCGGGCCGTCGACGCTTCCCGCGGGTTCGATCCGCGCGCGGTGGCGAGCGTGAGCTTCCCAGGATACGACGTCCTCGACGTGCAGACCTACCGGCATTTCGGGAAATTGGACGTCGCGAAGCGTCCTCGGCTCGCACGGCTGCAGCATGCGATGGAGAAGCTCTGGCCGTTCGCCGGCGCCATGTTCCTGCTCATCCTGAGGAAGCCGCGAGCCTGACGCCCGCCACGGGACGAAAAAACGCCTCGGTGCTTCCGCGGCGTTTTTCTTATCGTCCCTTCCTCTTCAGCACGCTGTACGCGGTCTTGAGCACGATGGCGATGTCGAGCGCCATCGAACGGTATTTCAGGTAGTAGAGGTCGTGGCGGAGCTTCACGAGGTGGTCGTCATGCGTGGCGGCGTACGGCGCGCTGACTTGCGCCCAGCCGGTCAGGCCTGGGCGTGCGAGATGCCGCACCGGGAAGAGGGGAATCGTCTTGGAGAGTTCCGCTTCGACTTCGGGGCGTTCCGGGCGCGGGCCGACGAAGCTCATCTCGCCGCGCAGGATGTTCCAGAGCTGGGGGAGCTCGTCGAGCCGCGTGGCGCGCAGGAAGCGTCCGATGCGCGTGACGCGCGGGTCGTCCTTCTGCGCGAAAGCGGCGCCTGCCTTCTCCGCGTCGACGCGCATGGTCCGGAACTTCACGATGGAGAAGACGCGTCCGCCTTTTCCGACGCGCGCCTGGCGATAGAGCACCGGTCCGCGGTCATCGATCCAGACGACGAGCGCGATGAACGGCGCGATGATGAGCGTCGGGATCGCGAAGATCGCGGCGCAGGCGAGGTCGAACAGCCGCTTGCCGTGCTCGTAGACCGTGGCTTCCTGCGTCGCCAAGTTATCGACGATCCAGCGCTCGTCGAGCGCGGACTCCGGCACCGAGTGGCGGATCTTCTCGTAGAAGGTCGGCAGGTCGATGACCGTCACGGCCTCGAAGAACTTGCGGTACAGACGCGCGGTCATCTCGGGGTTGCCGTGCAGTCCGCGGGCGACGACGATGATGTCGCAGGCGGGCAATTCATCGCGCGAGCCCTCATCGATCCTGTCGACGCAGGTGTAGCCGAGATGCGGATTCGCGATCAGCACGTCGCAGAGCGTCGACGCTTCTCCGTCGCCACCGAGGAACAGCACCTTCAGGCGGAAGCGGTCGCGCGAGAAGAGATGCATCGTCAGCAGGCGCCAGCCGGAAAGCAGGGCGGCGTACAGGAGCACGGCGATAACGAGGTTGGTCTTCGGCGCGATCTCGAAGCTCTCCACGGCGTAGAAGACGGCGATGGAGACGAGCAGCGCCGAGACGAGGCCTTCGGCCGCGCGCGAGGCCAGCTCGATGCGGCTGCGCAGTGCGTCGAAGTCGTAGAGGCCGACGATGTAGAAGATGACGAACCAAACCGCGAAGACGACGGTGAACGGCCAGACGTGCCCTTCCCAATGCACGGCGAAATCCGCCTGCCCGTAACGGAGGAGCAGGGTCAGGGCGAGCGCAAGATACGCGGCGAGGACGTCCCCGGCCGCCAAGATCAGCATCTTGAAGCTTCGGATTCCGCTGAACATAGCGATGTAACGATACCCGTCTTCGCCTTGAAGTTCAAGGCCTGCTGACGTATCGTTGAGGCAAGAAACGGCGCATGCGCATCCTGTTCCTCACGTCCGATCTCGACGTCACGAACGGCTGGGGGAGATACTCCGCCGGTTTTTTGGCGGAGGCGCGCGAGCGCAACGGCGTCGCGGACGTCGTCGCGCCCGAGCCTGCGCGTCTGGGTGCGCAGCCGGCGGGCTGGCACCGGATGCTTCTGTACCCGCTCGCCGCGGCGTACGCGGCCTGGAAGCTCCGGAAGGAGGCGAAGGGCGCCGACCTCGTCCACGCCGCGACCGAACCGGTCCTGCCGCACGCGCTCTTCCTATCGCTGTTCACCGGCGTCCCGTACGTCGTTTCCGCGCACGGCACCTACGGCGATCTTCGCACGTACCATCCTGTTCTGCGCTGGTTCTACCGCCTGGCATTCCGGCGCGCCGCGCGGATTCTCGCCGTCAGCGGCTATACCGCCGAGGTCGTGCGCCGCGGACTTCCGTCGGCGAATGTCGGAATCGTGCCCGGGGGATTCGCGTCCGCTGGCCGCGCGCCTGAGAAGCATGGCCTGAGCGCGGAGCATCGCATCCTCGCCGTCGGCGCCATCAAGCCGCGCAAAGGCTTCCACACGCTGGTCGAAGCGCTCGGTCTCCTCAAGGCGCGAGGGTTCGCGTTCCGCGCGGACTGCCTGGGTCCCAAGGGGACGTCGAGCTACGTCGCGCGCGTCGAAACCCGCGTGAAGGAGCTCGGTCTTGAAGACCGCGTGCGCTTCGCCGGCCGCGTTTCCGAGGAGGAATTGAACGCCACCTACGTCGGCGCGGACCTCTTCGTCCTGCCGTCGGAACACGACAGCACCGCCTTCGAAGGCCTCGGCCTCGTCTATCTCGAAGCGATGGCGTACGGGGTGCCTGCCATCGGCTGCCTCGAGTCCGGCGCGACGGACGTCATCCAGGACGGCGTGAACGGCCTCCTTGTGCCGCCTGGCGACGCAGAGAAGCTTGCGGCGGCCATCCAGCGCGTCTTGAGCGACGAAGCGCTTTGGAAGAAGATGTCGGAAGCCGCGCCTCTCAGCATCGACCGCTTCCGCTGGGAGACTGTCGGCGCCGACATGGACGCCGCGTATCATCAAGCCGTGAAAGGATATGCCCGCTGACCGCATCAAGGAATTGTTCGGCGACCGGCTCAAGGAAAAGGAACCGCTCGCCAAGCGCGTCAACATCCGGATCGGCGGTCCGGCCGATTTTTACGTCGAAGCGAAAAGTTCGGAGGAGATCGCGGCTATGGTCGAGGCGTGCCTTGCCGACGGACTCCCATTCGTCGTCTTCGGCGGCGGCTCCAACACGCTCCCGAGCGACGAGGGCTTCCGCGGCCTCGTCATCCAGGCCGCCAACCGCGGCTGGGAGATCGACGGGACGCGCGTCTACGCCGAAGCCGGCGTGCCGTCGGCCTTCCTCGCGCGTAAGACCGCCGAGGCCGGATTGACCGGACTCGAATGGGCGATCTCGCTCCCCGGCACGATCGGCGGCGCCGTCCGCGGCAACGCCGGCTGTTTCGGCGGCGAGACGAAAGACGCGCTCGCGTCGGTCGACGCCCTGCGCGTCACGGACGGGAAGCTCGAGCGCGTGACGTACGCGCCCGAGGACTGCCGCTTCGGCTACCGCGATTCCGCCTTCAAGAAGAACGCCGACGTCGTCCTCAACGTCGAGCTCGAGCTGACGAACGCCCCGAAGGAGGAATGCCTGGCGAAGCTCGACGCCGTGCTCTCCCAGCGCAAGCTCGAACAGCCGAGCGACAGCCCGTCGGCCGGCTGCATGTTCAAGAATTTCGAATATCAGGCCGAGGCGGACATCGCCAAGTTGAAATCGCGGCTCGACGTGCCGGAGCCGTTCCTGAAGGCCAAGCGCATCCCCGCCGGCTGGCTCATCGAGCAGGCGGACCTGAAAGGGAAGGCGATCGGCGGAGCGATGGTCTCGGAAAAGCACGGCAATTTCCTGGTGAACCTCGGGAACGCGACGGCCTCCGACGTGCTCCAGCTCATCTCGCTCGTCAAGATGAAAATCCGCGACGAATACGGCGTCCAGCTGGAAGAGGAGGTCCAGTTGCTCGGATTCTGAAAAAATGATACCCTCAGTCACTATGTCTGACACGCGCATCCTTGACGTGACACCCTTGAACGGACGGGCGCATCAGACCGCCGCCGTGGTGATTCCGACGTACAAGGAGCGCGAGCACGTCGCGCCGCTCCTGGAAGCGCTCGCGGCGATGCGGGTCGACGTGTTGTTCGTCGACGACGGCAGCCCCGACGGCACCGCCGAAGCCATCCGCGAAAAGGCCCGTGACATGCCGATGCAGGTTTGGCTCATGCGCCGTCCAGGCAAGCTCGGTCTCGGCACCGCGTATGTCGACGGTTTCGGCTGGCTGCTCGCTCACGCGCCCGGCTATCGCGTCCTGATCGAGATGGACGCGGATTTTTCGCACGATCCCGCCCGCCTGCCTGATCTGATCGCGGCGGCGGAGCGTTCCGGACTCGCCATCGGCTCGCGCTACGTGACGGGCGGTTCCACCCCCGACTGGCCGATGAGGAGAAGGCTGTTGAGCCGCGGCGCGAACGTCTACGCCGCCGCCGTGCTCGGCCTGAGATTCAAGGACTTTCGCGTGCGCGACGCGACCGCCGGCTTCGTGGCGTGGCGCCTCGACGCGCTCCAGGCCGTGCTCCGCTGCGAACCTGCCAGCAACGGCTACGCGTTCCAGATCGAGACCAAGTTTCACGCCACGCTGGCGGGGTATCGGCCCGAAGAGCTGCCGATCGCTTTTCATGATCGGCGAATCGGCGTCTCGAAGATCAGCCGCGCGATCCTTCTCGAGGCGCTGGTCCTGCCTTGGCGCCTGTTGTTCAGCGCGCCATGAACTGCCCTCTCTGCGGGAAGCGCAACGACGCCGCCTTCACCGTCTTCACGCAGGAAAGGAAGGGCAAGAGGGAGACGCAAGCCCTGCGCTGTTCCGACTGCGGTCTCGTCTATCTCATGGATTACCAGGACGACCGTCAGCACCTGTATGACGGCGACTACGGCGCTTGGGGCGGGGATGATGCCGATCTCGAGCGCATGGTCGCGAAGGCGAAGCGGCAGGCGTTCCGGCGCCAGCTCCGCCATCTCCAAGCCTTCCTCTCGGAAGGCCGTACGAGGCTGTTGGATGTCGGCACGGGTAACGGCTACCTCCTGGACGTCGCGGTCGAGCTCGGTCTCGAGGCCCACGGCGTCGAACTCTCCGCCGAGGCGTCGGCGAAGGCGTCCTTGCGGCATCCTGGGAAGATTCGCGTCGGCACGCTCGAGGCGGCCGCGTACGCCGACGGTTCCTTCGATGTCGTCGCGATGACCGACATCATCGAGCACATCGCCGACCCGCTGACGTTCTTCGCTGAAGTCGCCAGGATCCTGCGGCCCGGCGGCCTGGTCTTCATCATCACGCCCAACGCCGATTCGCTGACACGGAAGGCGCTCGGGCGGCATTGGTTCCAGTACAAATACGAGCACGTCCTCTATTGGAACCCGTCGTCGCTGACGCGCCTCTTCGATCGGTCCGGTTTCCGCACGCTCCTCCTCCGTCGCAATTCCAAGGTATTCACGCTTTCGTACTATCACGAGTACTTCCGGAAATATTCGTTCCTCCCGCCGCTGGACCGGATTTTCCTGGCGCTGTACCGCTTCCTGCCGTCCATCATCAAGGACGCGCCCATCATGAACCCCGTCACGGGAGAGATGCTTGTCATCGCCGAGAAAACCTGAAGCGTCCGTCAGTGCGCAGGCGTCGTCGAGGCGTCATCCGGCAAGCGACGCGCGAAGTAGGGATACCCGACGCGCTCCGACGACAGGAGGCCGCGCAGGGTCGCGCCTTCCTGCACCCAGTCCCACTCGATGTCGCAGGCGTTCCTGTTGAAAGCGACGCAGGCGCCCTCGGCCGCTTCTTCCGTGCGGCAGCGTTCGACGCACAGATCCGTGACGACCCAGCGTTCGGTCGCGGAGGATCGGGGCGCGAGGAGCCACGCGCCGTTTTGCGGCGGAATCACCGTCGGAAGGAACTCTTCCAGGTACTTCCTACCCTCCGGCATCGTACGTAGCTGTTGCATGCTGTTGCCCAGGATGCCCGCGCGATCGAGGGCTTCCAGCGATTCGGGATTCGGGGGAAAGCGGAGGCGGATCGTGCGGTTCTCGATGACGATCTGGCGGCCGAGCGGACGCTCGGCGAAGAACTCCACGACCTGGCGTTCCGAAGACGGTCGCCATTGCAATGAGACGCTTTTCCACGAGACGGCGGCCGCCAGGGCCCATGACGCGACGAACAGCACGTACGCCAGCTTCCGGGGCTTCGAAAGGAAGGCGGTCGAAATCGATATGGCGGCGAAGAAGGGCAGAAGGAAACGGGGGACGCTGCCGAAGCGGAAGGCGACATGATAGATGCACAGGATCAGCAGGGGATGGAACGACAGGACGGCGTCAAGCGTCCGAAAACGCTTGGCGGCGCACAGTCTCCAGAGCGCGATGACGGCGAACGCGAGAAAAGCGTACCCCACGAGGGGTTGGGATCGATACAACATGGAGATCGGTGCTTGTATTTGCCTTCCCCAATCGGTCGCGCCCGCCGCCGTCACGGCGAACGTTTTTTCCCGGTCGCTCAGGAGGATCGGCATGATCCTGGCGATGAAGCGGTAGATGAAGGAGGCTTGCAGGGCGACGACGGCCAGGATGAACGCCCAGCGCTTGCGGAGGACATCGTAGAAATCCTTCAGGCGCGCATGGCCGAGGAAGACGGCGTACGCCGGCCAGACGAGCGTGGTGAGACCGGCAGGATTCTGCGAGACGGCGGCGATGCACAGCCAGACGAGCGCCTCGGGGTATCTCCCGGTCCGGGCGCTCCGGCCCCCCTCCTGTTTCAGGGAGTCATCCTTCCAGACGACCAGTCCGGCCAGCAGGAGTTCGATCGTGGCGATGATCACCCAGACCTTGCCTGTCTGCGTCAGCGCGGCGACGATCGAATTTCCCAGCAGGAGGGCGATGAGCAGGAGGACGTCGCGCGACCGCCTGCGGAAGGACGGATATTTCAAGGTGAGTGCGTACAATCCCAAGAGCGCCGCCGCGAAAACGACTCCGTTCACGAAGCGCGTCCACTGGAGAAGGTCTCCGGACGCGGCGAGCATGAAGGCCTTCGCGCCGCCGACCGAACCGGTCCAGACGGCGGCTCCGATCCCGACCAAGGCCAGGATCGGGAGCAGAAGATAGGTGGTTACGGCCCCGTAATGCGTGCCGGTCGCGGAGAATTCCCATCCGGGCAAGGTTCCGTGCGCGAGGCCATTCAGGATGCTCGATTGGAAATAGGCCTCATCGCTGATGATGCCCGGTTGGTTGCCGTACGGATTCGGATGGAGGTAGAGGCCCGCGAAGAGCGCCAGAAGCCCCATGAACGCCAGTCGCCACGTGTCGAGTCTCGGCATATCGTGACCAGAATACCATATCCTTCCGCGCCGTTCCGCGCGGTATTGCCCTTCACGGCGGTTTCCGTTAAGGTATAGCCACTTATCCAGGCATTTCCTATGACCATCAACCGCATCAAAGGGACCGGAATCGACCTGACCGACGCCATCAAGGATGCCGTCGAAAACGAGCTCTCGACGCTCGATCCGATGGTCGAGCGCTGGGGCGAAGCCGCTTCCGCCGACGTCGAAGTCGGCATGACGACCCAGCATCACCACAAGGGCGAGATCTTCCGCGCCGAGGTGAACCTCACCATCCCCGGCAAGCTCCTGCGCGCCGAGGACGAGAACGAGGACCTCTACATCGCCATCAAGAACGTGGCCGACACGCTCCGGCGCGAACTCAACAAGGAGAAGGAACTCCGCGGCTAACGCGCATCGATGTCACTGCTCCGGAAGATTTTCGGCGATCCGAACGCCCGCGTCGTCGCCCGC
>Ga0113563_10000393_pt1 | contig 20595 bp, 16 predicted proteins | sample Mud3Dept3metaG_FD_80117 | JGI IMG/M metagenome (GOLD analysis project Ga0113563, IMG submission 80117) | Freshwater wetland microbial communities from Ohio, USA, analyzing the effect of biotic and abiotic controls - Mud 3 Core 4 Depth 3... | ecosystem: Environmental > Aquatic > Freshwater >... | reverse complement strand
TCCTCGTCCAGTCGGGGATCAATTTCTTCATCCACTCGGGCACCGCCCAGGCCGCCCTGACGATGCCGATCATGGCGCCGCTGGCGGACCTCGTGGGCATCACCCGGCAGACGGCCGTCTACGCGTTCCAGCTCTGCGAGTTCGTCAACCCGATCCTGCCCACGAGTGCCGTAACGATGGGCGTGCTCGGTGCGGCGAAGATCCCCTGGGAGCGCTGGGCCCGGTGGTTCTTCCCGCTGATGCTGATCCTCATCGTGGTCAGCTTCGTCCTGCTCGTGCCGCCCGTGCTGCTGTTCCGGTGGGAGTGAAGACCGCTCGTTGACCGTTGGGCTGCTCCAGGACTCCGTCGCCCATCAGCGTGAACCTCGCGCCTGATAGGCGCGCCACGGTTCAGTACGCGCCACGGTTCAGTTGGCGCGCGACCCGTGCGGCGATACAATGCCGTCTCGTCTCTCCAGCAGGAATCGACGTTTGACTGCGGATTCCCGCCGCGCGCATGCTTCGCCTCCAGGCGGATTGCGTCTGTCGCCGCGATCGGGCGCCTTCGCCCCCGGCCGACGACGGTCCTGGCCATCGGGCATCAGTTGCTCGACGCGCTCGCCGTGGCGCGCGCGCGCGGCATCGTGCACCGTGACCTGAAACCAGCCAACATCACACTCAGCGCCGACGGCCGCGTGAAGGTGCTCGACTTCGGCATCGCGACGGTCCTGGACGGGGGCGATCCGGAGTGCTCAAATCCGTGGGGCCCAGCGGGCAGGCCCCAACCTGCGGTGCGGCCCGCAGGCGGCACCGCGGCGTACATGAGTCCCGAGCAGGTGCAGGGCGGCGAGGCCGATCACCGCGCCGACACGTGGGCCCTCGGCTGCGTGCTGTACGAAGCGCTCACGGGACGCCGTGCGTTCGCCGGACACACCAGGTCGATGTCACCCTCGACGGTCGACTCCACCTCGTCGAGGCGGATGCCACGGGCGGCCGCGATGTTCGCAAGACCGGCCGTCAGGCATGCGCCGAGCGCGTGCAGCAGGAACTCCACCGGCGTCGGGCCGGCGTCTCCCCCGACCAGGACGGCCGGGTGATCGGCGTCGTACGCGTGGGCCCTCGTGTGCGCGCGCTCTTCGCCGGCCCCGTAGAACGACTCGATCGTGGACCGGTTGTTGGTGCCGGCCACCCACCGGATCCGCGCCCGGAACTGGAACGCGGCAAGGCCGGGCTGCGCCTTCACGGCGTCGAGTGTCGCAAACAGCGTGGGCGTGTCCACACCGTTCATCGGGACCGGGCTGCGCTTCGGGGTTTCCATCGTCTGTGCCATGTCGTCCTCTTTCTGCGGCGGGCACCGTGCCCGCCTCACTTGTGTTAACGACAGGCCCCGGGGATTCCCGCCACCCTGGGCCGCCAGCCCGAGGTACCGGGCGAAGCAGGAGCTGGCCGCCGCAATGGGGGCCCGGGCCCTGCTAGGCTCTGCCTGACGGCCCGGCTGCGCCGGAGGCGGCAGTGACGCTCACCCACCAACACGTTCGGCCGCACACCTCGGGCGAGCGCCTTGACCCGTGCGCAGGCCGGCGGGATACTCGGACACCGTCAGACGGAAGGAGCCGTCATGTCCGCACGCCAGCTCGCGCTCTCGTCGGTCGTCGTGGTCTCGGCGCTGCTCCTCGCCAGCCGCGCCGCGCTGGGGGATGTCAGCGGCGAGCGTGGGCGCCCCATCGTGATGCAGGGCGTGCTCGAAGATGAGCAGGGCCGCGAGCGCGCGCGGCTCTCCGTCGAGATCGAGCGCGTGAGCTTCGTGCTCAACAGCGTGCAGGGTCGGTTCCGCCTGGCGCGCCTCCGCGTCGAGAACCTGGGGGCGTCGCCGGTGGCGCTCTCGGTCGATCGCGACCGGCTCGAGGCGGAGCAGGCTGACGGAGGCCGGGTACCTGCCATCCTGAACCTGCAGAGTAGTGACAGCGCCTTCTGGGACGGCCTCGCGGCCGAGCTGCGACAGGCCCTGGCCTATCCGCAGAGCGTCCGCGGAGCGTCGGGCCCCGGGGGGCGCCCAGAGGTCGTGTACGTATACGCGCTGTTCCCGGCCGACCGGCTGATCCAGGTGCCCGCCGCGTTCGTCTACCGCATCGAGAGCACGGGCCAGGCCATCCGCATTGAGCACCGCGCGACGGCGGCCCGGCGCTGAGGCGTTCCACCCGCCGTGCTCTGGAAGCTCTGGGACGTCGTCACCGGGTACTTGAAGGAGCGCCCCTGGTGGCGCGCCGTCCAGCCGTTCGTGATCGTCGTGCTCGCGGGCGGCATTGCCGAGGCGTTCGCCTGGCAGTTCGTCCGGACGCAGTACGGGTTCAGCCCCGACCTGCGCGTGTTCCTCTCCAGCTACCTCTCGGCGCGCATCGCCATCGTCACCCTCGCCGTGCTCGCGCTGATCCTGCTGCTGCGGCTGGAGCCGCGCGCCGAGGCCCCGCCCGCGCCGGGCCGTGTGGCCGAGTTCCTCAGGCGCAACCGCCGGACGATCGCATATCGAACGATGGTCACCGTCCTGGTCGCCGCTGCGGCCGCGCTGGGTGTGATGATGCGGACGCCGTCGCGGGTGGGCCACCTCACCATCCGGTTCATGGGCCTGCCGGACGAGGTGCGGCCGGACGCGCTGGCCTACGTCATCTACGAGCTCAACCGGCCGCAGCGCCAGTGGCAGTTCGACGTGGACTTCACGCCCTTCAACCTGCTGGCCCTGACCTCCCGCGATCGGGAACGGTGTGAGCACGACCCGCAGCCGCTCTTGTGCCACGCCGAGCAGATGGCCGAGGACCGGGGACCGGTGATTGCGGTGACCGACGTCCCGCTGAACGGGACGTATTTTGCGACCCACCGGGGCGCGGCCTCGGTCATCACGACGGCAGATGCGGCCAGCTACGCGCCGCTGTCGCAGTACGAGTACCTCGCCTACATGATCGTGGTCCAGAGCGTGCTGCTGCACCTCGACGCCACCGGCGGCCTGCCGGACGACGCCTTCGCGCCCGGGAGCTCGAGCACGGGTGACGTGTTCCAGTTCGTCCCCGATCGGGACACGCTGAAGTCCGTCATCCTGGCCGCCCGCGTCAGCCCCGGGGCCGAAGAGCTCATCTTCAACCGCTTCGGCCCCGAGTACCTGGGGGTCTACGCCAACCTGGTGTCACTGGACTGGCTCTACTCCTCGCGCGTTCGGACGAACCTGTCGAAGGTGTTTGGCGTGGAGCTGAGCCGCTGAAACCTCGTCCGTCTGGAGCAACGGCGTCGCCCCCGAGGGCTTCGCCAGCAGTGCATCGGGTTCCGGCAGCGGACGCACGGCGCAGGGACGTCCTCCTCAGTGAGCCTGAGGACGATCTGGTCGAGCGCGCGGACGCCAGACCTCGGCGGTCCTCCGAGATCGCGAAGCTCGCGCCGTACGCCTCCGCCTGGCAGCTCGAGGAACTCGCTCGACTCCCCGGCTCGAGCAGCTCACGTGCGCTCGACGAGTGGGTTGCGGACCTGGAGCGTCGGAAAGCGGCTGAAGTCGCGGTCAGCGGTCCACAGTTCGCGCACGCCGTGCGCCCGGCACAAGGCAGCCACGCGGGCATCGTGAACCTGCGCACCGGCGGCGCGGGCCCGGCTCAGCGTCGCCTGCAGCGTGCTCCAGTAGGTCGGCCCCTCGGCGAGCAGGACCAGCGACGGCGACTCCAGCCAGGCCGTCACCTGGTCGAGCGCCCGGGTCAGCGGCGTGGGCGGCGCGTAGATGCGCGGATGCGTCACGATCGCGAGAAACTCGTGAAGACAGGGCCAAGGGATCGCCCAGGCCCCGCGTCCCTCCGCGAGGCGGACCACGACCCCGTAGGCCGCCTCGTGCCACGGGGAGTCTTCGCGGTGGGCGTACACGAGGAGGTTGGTGTCGAGCGCGATCACGCGCCGCGCTCCCGGTACGCGGCGTCCCGCAGGTCGGGCCAGGACGCATTGGCGAACGCGATCGACAGGCCCTTGCCGCGAAACGTCGCCCGCCGTAGCCGGAACCCCGCACGGCGGCCGTGGCGCTCCGCCAGCACCCGACGAAGCCCCTCTTCCAGCAGGGCGCGCAGCGAGGTCCCCTCCTCGGCCGCGACTCGCTTGGCGTCTTCCAGTGCCTCATCCGACAGCTCGACGGTCGTCTTCACGAGACCCATACTACCATATTGGCTGTTACGGCTTGGTGCCCCACCGTCTGCGATGGCGACGGCAGGAGCGCCGGGCGTCACTCGCGCACGCGTGACGCCCGCGCGGTGCGCGGCCGATACTCGTGGCGAGGTGTGCCGGTCGGCCGGGCGGTTCGTGTCGCCGCAACCGGCACTTCAACCCGGGGGCGGCGTGCGGGTCACCACCAAGGCGGCACTCATTCGAGGCCGCGGGGAGCGGCCGCGGCGCCCCGGTCCCGGCGGCGCGGCGTTCACGCCGGCGACGGCGGCGGGCCCTTCGCTACGCCTGGTGACGCCTCGTCGTATCGAGCAGGAAGTGGGCCAGGGCCGGCAGGAGGATTAGCGCGCCGATCATGTTCATCAAGAACAGGAACGCCAGCAGCAGGCCCATGTCGGCCTGGAACTTGAGCGGGGAGAACATCCAGGTCGAGACGCCGATCGCGAGCGTGATCCCGGTGAAGAGCACACCGTTGCCGGTCACCTGGAGCGTCTTGCTGAACGCGTCGCGCAGCGAGTCGCCCTCGCGGTAGAACGTGCGGAGGCGGCTGTACAGGTAGATGCCGTAATCCACACCGACGCCGACGCCGAGCGCCGCCACCGGCAGCGTGCTCACCTTGAGGCCGATCTCGAGCATCGCCATCAACGCGTAGGAGAGAACCGACACGAGCGCGAGCGGCAGCAGGACGCACAACGTCCCGCGGACCGAGCGGAACGAGACCAGGCACAGCAGGATGACCGCCCCGAAGACACAGATCATGATCGGCCACTGCGCGGCCGACACCGCCTCGTTGGTGGCCGCCATCACGCCGACGTTGCCGGTGGCGAGCTTGAAGGACACGTCCGCGTTCCCGTGCCGGGCCTCGAACTGCTTCACCGCCGCGACGATGCTCTCGATCGTCGCGGCCTTGTGATCGCGGGTGAAGAGCATCACCGGCATCACGCTGCAGTCGGAGTTGAGCAGCCCCGTCGTGGTCGGCACGTAGGTCACCGACTGCTGGAGCACGGACGTGTTCCGAGCCAGGACCCGCCACTTCGGGCTGCCCTCGTTCCACCCTGCGTTGAGGCTCTTGGCCACGCCCGCCAGCTCGAGCGTGGACTGCACGCCTGGCAGGTTGGCCATGCGCCACGAGAATTCATCGATCGTGGACATCACCGCGTGGTCGACGCACCCCTCGGGCTTGGTTTCGGCGATGACGTTGAGGATGTCCACGCCAATCGAGAACTTCGAGGTGATCACCGCGCTGTCGGTGTTGTAGCGCGAGTCCGATCGCAGCTCCGGCACGCCCCGGTGCAGGTCGCCGACCTGCACCGCGCGGCCCTTCCAGAACCCGACGACGGCCAGGAGCACGGCCACGGCCACGATCACGGTGGCGGGCCGGCGCTCGGTCACGTCCGCCACGTGCGCCCAGAGGCGCGCCGTGTGGTGCGACCGGCCGCGCAAGCGCTCCAGGTAGTGCTCGTCCACCTTGAAGTACGACAACAGCACCGGCAGGAGGACGAGGTTCGTGAGGATGATGGCCGCCACGCCGATGCTCGCGGCAATGGCGATCTCCTGGATCACCTGGATCTGGATGAACAGAATCGTGAAGAACCCGATCGTGTCGGTGGCGAGCGCGACGCTGCCCGGCACCAGCAGGCTTCGGAAGCTGTTGCGCGCCGCCGTCAGGCTGTCGGCCCCCTCGAGGATCTCCAGCCGCGCCCAGCTGATCATCTGCACGCCGTGGCTCACGGCGATCGCGAAGATCAGGAACGGGACGAGGATGGACATCGGATCCATGCCGTATCCGAGCAGGGTCAGCACGCCGAGCTGCCAGGTGACGGCGATGAGGGCGCAGGAGAGCACCATGATCGACAGCGCGTGCGAGTGTGAGTAGAGGTAGACGAGCAGGCCCGTGATCAGGAACGTGATCACGAAGAAGACCACGACGCGCGCCGCGCCCGCGGCGATGTCGCCAATCACCTTGGCGAACCCGATGACGTGGACGTCCACGGGGCTGCTGCTCACGACCAGGTTCACATCGCCGCCCGCGTGGTCGGCGTCGAACCGCTGCCGCACCTTCTTCTCGATCTCGTCGGCCACCGCGATGAAGTTCAGGCGGTCCCCGGTGTTGGGGTCGAACTCCATCAGTTCGGCGCTGACGATCGCGCCGGAGAAGTCGTTGGCGACGAGCCGGCCCACGATGCCCGCCTTCAGGATGTTGCGGCGCACGGCATCGAGGCCCTCCGGGGTGGGCGCGAAGTCGTCGGGAATCACGTTGCCAGCCGCAATACCGTCCTCCACCACCTCGGTGTAGCGGACGTTTGGCGTGAAGAGCGACTGCACGCGCCCGCGGTCCACGCCCGGGATGAAGAACACCTCGTCGGTGGTCTCCTTGAGCACCTCGAAGAACTCGGGCGTGAACATGTTCCCGTCACGCGCGATCACCGCCACCAGCACGCGGTTGGTACCGCCGAACTCCTGCTGGTGTTTCAGCAGCGTCGCCATGTACGGGTGCTTGAGCGGCAGCAGCTTGGCGAAGCCGGCGTCGATGTGCAGGCCGCTGGCTGCCCAGCCGAGGAACAGCGTGGCCAGGGCGAAGAGGCCGATCACGAGCGGCCGGTGGCCGAAAATGAGGCTCTCGAGGCGTGTGGTGAGGGTGGGCTTCGCCATGGTCGATCCGAGTCGGGCGGAATTTCCGGAATGCGCCTCAGCGCGGGATCTCGATCCGATTCGCGCCCCCCTCGCCGAACAGCACCAGGGTGCGATCGTCGGCGGCCGCCAGCGCGACGATCGCCTTGCGGTCGGGCAGTTCCTGTTTGCGGATCGCCGCGCCGTCCCCGGCGCTCCAGAGCAGCGTCCCGGCCATGCCACCGACGACGTAGCGGCGTGGGCCGAGCTCGAGGGCGCAGGTCAGCGTCTCCTCCGTGCCGGTCTCCACGGGCATCCACGTGGCGCCCTTGTCCGACGAGCGATAGAGGTGCCCGCGCAGCCCGAACGCCAACAGCTGACCGTCTGAGAGAGGGAGCACACCGAAGAACGAGCCTTGGTAGGGCGAAGTCAGCGTCTGCCACGTCTCGCCGCGATCGTCGGAGCGATACAGCCGGCCGGCCTCTGCCGCGACATAGACGGCGCCGTCGCGGGCCACCGCGACGTGGTTCAGGTGGAAGTCGTCGCCCTCGTTCACCCGGCGCGGCTCCCACGTGCGGCCGCCGTCGCGGGTGGCGAGGAGCTCCCCGTAGGCACCGAGGGCGAGGCCGCGCTGGGCGTCGGCGAACCAGACGTCGAGCAGCGGCCGTTCCTTCTCGGGCGCGTAGTACACGCGCTCCCACGTGCGGCCGCCGTCCGTCGTGCGTAGGACCACTTGGTCGTGCCCAACCGCCCACCCGAGCTGCCGGTCGTGCATGAAGACACCGGTCAGCAGGGCGTGCGTCGGCACCTTCGCCTGGGTCCACCCCTTGCCACCGTCCTCCGACACGAGGATGTGACCCCGTTCTCCGACGGCCACCATCCGGCCATCGCGTGCGGCGACGTCGAGCAGGAGCGACTTCGGAGCGAGCGGGGCCTCGACCGCCCACTCCTCCGCCGAGGGAGGGCCCTCGCCTCTCACCGTCAGGACGAGGGCAAGCGACAGGCCGAGGGCGAGCGGCACACCGAACGAGAACACACGGAGCCCGCGTCCCCGGGATCGGGGCGGCGTCGATGGTGCACCTGACATGGTCTTGTCTCCGTGTGCGGAACGCGACGGCCGGGCGGGGACCCGGCCGTCGTGATGACACCTACCGCACGCCCTCCTGCCGCAGCGCGTCGGGGGTGAAGTCAGCCTCGGTGCGCTTGAGGTTGAAATCGTGCACCTTGCCCTCGTTGAAGAGCCCCATCACGAGGTACCGGCCCGCCTGGAGGTCGGTGTGCGTCTCGGCCGAGGTCCACACCGCCGGCACGTTGTAGAAGTTCATGACGTGCCCTTCCGACACGCGCCACAGCTGGTCGCGGTTGTCGTACTGGTCCATCATGACGATCTGCCAGCTGTCCTCGTCCACGTAGAACACGCGCCGTTTGTAGATGTGCCGCTCGCCGCTGCGGAGCGTCGCATCCACCACCCACACCCGGTGCAGTTCGTAGCGCGCGTGGTCCGGGTTGAGGTGGAGCGGCGTGATGATGTCCTTGTACTTCAGCTTGGGATCCTGGAGGCGGTACCCGTTGTACGGTACGTAGATCTCCTTCTTCCCCACGAGCTTCCAGTCGTACTTGTCCGGTGCGCCGTTGAACATGTCGAGCTGGTCGCTCGTGCGCAGGTTGTCGGCGGCCGTGCCCGGGTTGTCGTACGCCACCTGCGGTGCGCGGCGCACGCGGCGCTGGCCGGGGTTGTACAGCCAGGCGTCGCGCGGCTTCTTCACCTGGTCCATCGACTCGTGCACGAGGAGGATACCGCCGGCGAGCCGCGCCGGGGCGGTGACGGTCTGCTTGAAGAAGAGGATCCGGTTGCCGAGCTTCTCCGAGGTCATGCCGGGCAGGTGGTAGAGGAACTGCGTCTCCTCGTCGAACTGCACGATGGTGTACTGCCCGCCGCGCGTGGGCATCGCCTGGATCACCCATCGGCCGGCGGTGTCGCCGCGATACCGCAGCAAGTGGTTCCAGATCACCTCGACGCCGGTCTTCGGCATGGGGAACGCCGGGCCGCCAATGGCGCCCTCGACCCCGTTGCCGTTGTTGGTGAGCTTGGCGCGGCCGACGTTGCGAGCCGTGGCGTCGTACACCCGCTGCGGGGCGGAGGTACTGCGGCGCGTCGGGTACACGATCATCTTGAACGACGGGTACGTCTTGAACATCGCCTTGTGGCCGTCACCCAACTGTTCCGCGTACTTCCCGACGTCCGGCGCCGTGATCGTGAAGAGCGGCTTGTCGGCCGCGTACGGATCGACGTAGTGCTTGCCCGGGACGTACCCGGCAGGCGCCTTCGTGATGCCGCCGTCCCACGCAGGGATCGTGCCGGCCGCGTTGCCGGCTTTCTCGCCGCCGAGCGGCATCAGGTTGGCCGGGAGCCCGGCCTGCTGCGCCAACGGCACCCCGAGCGTCGCGAGCAGGGCGAGGGAGAGGACCGAGAGAGTGCCGATGAATCGTGCCGTGCTGCGCATGGGCTCGTGCCTCAGAAGGAGTACTTGACGTTGGCCGCGATGAAGTCGCGGTCGTTGATCAGGTTGTAGCGCCCGGCGGTACGGGCGGCCAGGTCGCCGTCGATCTCGGCGCCGAAGAAGTCCGTGTAGCTCAGGTCGAACTCCCAGTTGATGCGGTACTGGAACCCGAGGCCGGCCGTGAACGCCTTGCGCCCCTCGATGAAGTTGCCGCCGGGACCGGGCGAGGTGCCACTGACGTCCTGGGCGAAGGAGAACCGCGGGGTGACGTTCACCGCCGCGAAGGCGTTGTTGTACTCGAAGCGTCCGGCGATCACGTAGCCCCAGGCGTTCTCGGTCGGGAACGTGTCGGCCAGCTGCGTCGCCGGCTGCACGCCGGCCTGGGTGAAGACCGGGTTGCCGCTGGTGTAAGTGCCCGGGCCTTCGAGGCGCTGCACGCTCTGGTCGGGGAAGCCGTGCACCGTGCCCCACCCAACCTCGCCCACCAGGACCATCTGGTCGGCCCAGAACACGTTGCTGAACGCTTTCGTGCCCGTCACCTGCACCTGCGTCGTGTCGAACCGCTTGTACCCCCGGATCGTCTCGTTGAACCCGAAGGCGCCGATCTGGTTGTACTGGGCGAACAGCCGGCCGGCGCCGATGATCGGCGCCAGCGCCGGGATCGGCGGCTGCTGCAGGCGCAGCGGGCTCAGCGCGGCGAAGAGCAGTTCCACGTCGTCCAGCTGCAGGGGCACGCGCCAGCGGTGCGACACCTCGCCCTGCAGCGCGACGCCGGTCCGCCCGAGCTGCGTGTTGAAGCTCGCGCCGAGCAGCTGGATGTCCTCGGGATAGGTCAGGAAGTAGTACGCCGTCGAGGCGTAGTTGCTCACGCCCCCGAGGACGGGCGGCAAGACCCCGGTCGGCGAGCCGGTGTGGGCCATGATGAGCGGCAGCCGGCTGTGGTAGTTCACGAAGTAGAGGCCGAACTCCGTGCCACCCAGTGCGTCGCCGAGGTACCGGATTGCCGCGCCATACTGGCCCTGCTCGCTCGGTTCCTCGCTGTCGCGTCTCGGCACCGCCGTGCCGATCGGATTGAACGTCGGCGGCAGCGGAGCGTGGCCGACCGGCACCGTGTCGGGGACCGAGCCAAAGCCCAGCATCACCTTCTCGGCCCCGGCGCCGGCGATGTCGGTCGTGCTGAAGTAGCTGCCGACCGGGTCGATCTTCAGGTCCTCCCACGTGAACTGGTAGAAGGCCTCGAAGGACGTGGTGTTGGTCGGTTTGACGCTGAACTTGACCGCGCCCACCGGCAGGAGCGCGTCGCGCAGCTCGGCGCCCGGCACGCGCAGCACGCTCACGTCGAGCGGGTTGATCGCATTGATGCCGCCCTGGATGAACGTGCTCTCGCCCCAGTTGATCACCTGCCAGCCCGCGCGAATCTCCCCCGGCATCTGCCCCATCTTGAAGCGGACGTAGCCGAAGGCGTCGCGGATCTCGGCGCGCTTCCCCACGCGCTCGAGCGCGTCGTCGGAGAGCTCGGTCCGGGCCCGATCCCCGTTCTCGTTCTCGAAGTCGTAGAAGGCGAACGCGCGGACGAACCCGCCGAAGTTGCCGTAGCTGAACTCGAACTCGGTCGTCCACTTCACCGCGTTGGTGAAGATCCCGGTGTCGTAGTTCTGGTTCCCGTCGTCACCGTTGACCGAGTACGCCTTGCCCCCGGCCGCCAGGCCGATGATCCGCTCGTCCTGGTCACGCAGGCGGAAGCCCAAGCCGTAGGTGACCGTGTTGTCCCAGTTCCACTTGAACTCGGAGGGTGCCGCCTCCTCGGCCGCGGCCTCGGCAGCCTGCGCGCCAGCCTGGGCGGCGTCAGCCGCTGGTGCCCCGGCCTGGGCTGCCGCTGTGGCCTGCGGCCGGCCACCCGCACCCACGGCGGACTTCGCATCGGAGGCCGCCGCCGCCGAGCCGATCGCCAGCACGAGCGCGACGGCGATCAAGAGGGTCGTGCGTGAGTGCAACCCCGCTTGGACAAGACGTCCCATGATTCCCCCAGTTCGTGAAGATGCCCCCGGGCTACCGACCCGCCGGGATGAGGACACGGGTCCGGGCGTCGAACGCGCCGCGTCGCCGGCACGGAAGACGTTCTCGCTCCGCCGGCGGGAACCCGCGCGGCGACGATTGATTGGTGGGACAACCATTGAACCAGGCCCCAGCCGTGGCCTCTCGTGACACGAAACGCGCGACGCTGTGGCGCAGTACCCGGAACTGCGAATAACGGCGGGGATTGTAAGCAAGAACCTTGTGATGGGCCAGTACAATCGACGCGGGCGTGCCGCAGCGCGACGAGATGCTGCGGCACACAAACTCTTGCCGCGGTGCGGCTTACGCAATCAGGCGCGCGTGGCCGGGGCGCCGGCAGGGCGTCGGGCCCCGCGGCGGAACACCAGCGTGTAGACGAGCCCGTTGACCGCAACCACCAACAGACCGAGCGCCAACTGCGTGGGTCGACTGAGCCAGTCCGGGTACAGCAACGGGAGCACGTGCTGGTCGATGAAGCTCGGACCGCTGCGCGCGGCGTTGCCCTGACCGCGCAACGCGTGCTCCAGCGGTGTCAGCGGGCACACCCAGCCCGCGAACTCCACGAGGGCGCCCCACGCGGCAGCGGGCAGGTGCAGCCAGGCGAGGCGTGGCCACCGCAGCACGAGGACGCCCCCGAGCACGACGAACGCGACAAACGCGAGGTGCAGGACGACGACCGCATCCGCAAGGAGGATCACTTCACGGTCACCGCCTTCGTCGCCGAGCCACCACGGTTCGATGTCACCGTCACGCTCGATGGCGCCGACGGCGACGCGGCCTGGAGCGTGTACGTGCGGGTCTTCGTCTTGTACGTCATCTGGCCGTACCCCACGACGGTGAGCACCGCGTCGGGCTGGGCGCTGCTCGTGGCCTCCACGGCGAGCAGCTTCTTGCGTGCGGTGTAGGTCGCCGACTTGACGGTCACGGTATCAGTGGTGACCTGCGTCACGGTGATTGACACGGTGGCGATGTTGGACACCCCGGCCGCGTCGCGCGCGACGTACGAGAAGCCGTCCGGCCCAGCGTAGCCCGCCGCGGGCACGTAGGTGAAGGCGCCGGTCGCCCAGAGGCTGACGGTGCCGTGCCCAGCGTCTGCACGCAGTTCCGCCGTGAGCGCGTCCCCCTCCGCGTCGGTGTCGTTGGCGAGCACGCCGGGTGCCGCGACATCGAGCGTCGTTCCCTGCGGGGTGCTGTAGGTGTCGGTGACAGCCAGTGGCGGCTGGTTGACGGGGCCGCCGGTGACCGAGATCGTGACGGTGTTCGACCGCGTGCTCGACCCCACCGCCTGGACCTCGATGGTGTGATCCGCTGCCGCGACCGCGGAGGCATTCCACACGGCCTCCCAAAGGGCCGGGTTCGCCGCCACCCGGGTCATGGGCCGCCAGGGGCCGCCGTCGACGCGGTAGCTCACCTGTGGTGCCGTCGCCGTGTCGAACACCAAGGCGCGAATCGGGTTCGCTGTACCGTTGGGGACCGAGTAGGCATACGGGTTGCCGCTCGCGCCAATGCGGTTGTCGATGGGAGCCGTGATCAGCACGACGGGCCACGGAGCCACGGTGTCGTAGGACTGGGTCACCGACGACACGCCGTTGCAGTCGACGGCGACGACGCTGAAGTTCGAGGCGGCGGATTTCCCGAGCGCCGCGACGTTGTAGTAGTGCACACCGCCGCCCGGCATCTGCCCGCTGCGGCTGTCACCCGTGAACAGCGCCTCCGAGGCGCGGTGCGTGTGCCCGTAGTTGTACAGCGACGCCGCGTGCGTTCCAAGGAGGTCGAAGAAGGCGTCGTAGCCGTAGTACAGCCAGGTGTCGTCGGCCACGCCGGTGTCCGTGAGCGGGTGATGCCCGAACACGAACGTCAGGTCGGCGTCGTGGTGGGCGGTCAACTGCTGGCTGATGAACACCAGTTCCGTCGGGTCGAGCCCGGCGTAGTCGCCCCACGGCCACGACAGGCTGAACGGCGCCCCGGTGTTGTCGGCGCTGTTGACGCCAAGGAAGTGATACGTGCCGAACGGGAACGTGCGGGTCCACGAGATCTGAGTCGCCGTCCCGCCGCTCGCGCGGCCCTGGACCGCGTTGGCGCGGTAATACGCGAACGTCGGGTCGTTGTAGGCGTCGTGGTTGCCGGGCAGGTCGTAGATCACCGACGGGCCGGCGCGGTCGACGATTCCCTTGTAGGCGTCCCACTCGGCCTGATAGGGGCCATTGGGGTACCCGAGCCAGCTGCCGTTGGTCGAATCGGTGAGGTCACCGGTCAGCACGATGAAGCTGGGCGTGATGACGGGGCGGGCTGTCGACACCAGCCACTCCAGCCTGGTGGTGTCCGTGGTCCCACGCATGCCGATGTGCGTGTCGGAGGCGTGGACGAACCAGAAGATCCGGTCGTTGGCGGTGCAATAGGTGGCGGCGTACGGGTTGCCCGCCTCCGCAACGGCGCCGGCGGCGAGGAGCGCCACGGCGAGGAGAAGCGTGCTGGCGGCGGGGGCCATGCGGGTGCTCGTTGGCGTGTTCATGGCGTGCCTCGGTGGCCAGCGGGGGTCAAGGTGTCTCGGCGTCGAGCCGGGCGAGATACTCGGCGAGACGGGCGCGTGCGCGCGGGTCATCGGTGCGTTCCTGGGCCGCCACGAGGCGCGCGCGGGCCGTCGCCCGGTCGCCGGCCTCCGCGTACGCCGCCGCGGAGAGGGCGTAGGCGTCGATGTCGCCAGGGTTCAGGGCCAGGAGCGCGTCGTAGTGCGCGGCAGCCTTGCCGAAGGCGCTCCGCAGCATCCAGATGCGGCCCAGGTACCGGTGCGCCTCGGCCGAGCCCGGCCGTGCCGCAAGCTCACGCTCGAAGTCGGCCACCGCGAGGTCGAACTCGCGGGCGGCCTCGACGTCGTGCTTGTGCGGTGTGAGCTCGTAGAATGCGCGCTCGAAATGGCGTACGCCGCTGCGCACCTGTTCGGACTGGGCGGCTGGAGACGCCGCCGGCGGGGCAGGCACGGGCTGGGCGAGCAGCGGGATGGAACACAAGACGAGGAGGACCAGGGGCAGGGGCGGAACGCGGGATGCCATCGGCCACCTCCGTGAGCCCGCGACTCACGTGCGTCTGGCAGCCGCGGGCGTGCCCGGCGGGCGGCTGGCGACGGCCGGCTCGCGGCCGGCCCCACCAGGAACCGCTCAACGCCGGGTCCAGCCCTTACGGTAGCACTTCTGCCGCGCTGCGGCGTCGTCGGTCGAAATCCCCACGGGTGTGCGGCGCGCGCGGCGACGAGCGATCCGACCGCACGAGCCCGGACCGCGGCTTCCCTGTCCATTCCCTCGATCAGCCACCTGCGCCGCATCAAGACTCGGTTGAGCTGGCGGCCATCGGTTGTCGATCGTCGGTCATCGGCAGGAAACCTCCCGAGAAGCGACGACTGAGAACCGAGAACCACACCGGAATTCACACCAACACAAGTGAATCCCGGTGTAGTGTGTCATCCGGCTGGGCGGTCTCCCGAACAGACCATGCGACGTTTCCCGAACGTGATCCTGGCACCGTGCCTCTGCGCCGCCGTCCTCGGCCTGACGGCCGCGTCCCACTCACCGGTGCCAGACCGCACCATCGGCCCACCACAGCCCGTCGCCCCGGCGCCGTCGCCGCGGCAGGTCGAGTGGCATGGCCGCGAGTACTACGGCTTCCTCCACTTCGGCCCGAACACCTTCACGGATCGCGAGTGGGGCACCGGCGCAGAAGACCCGGCGCAGTTCGCCCCCTCGGCGCTCGACGCGCGACAGTGGGCGCGCGTCGCCCGCGAGGCGGGCATGTCGGGCCTGATCCTCACCGCGAAGCACCACGACGGCTTCTGTCTCTGGCCCACTCGCTATACGGACCACTCTGTGCGACGCAGCCCGTGGAAGGGCGGAGGCGGTGACGTCGTGGGCGACCTCGCGCGCGCGTGCCGCGAGGAAGGGCTCGCCTTCGGCGTCTATCTCTCACCGTGGGACCGGCACCACGCCGAGTACGGCCGGCCCGCCTACCTCGGGTTCTACAGGGCTCAGCTCCGCGAACTGCTGACGGGGTACGGCCCGCTGTTCGAGGTCTGGTTCGACGGCGCCAACGGCGGCGACGGCTACTACGGCGGCGCCCGCGAGACGCGTCGCATCGACAACACGACGTACTACGACTGGCCCACGACGTGGGACATCGTTCGCGCGCTGCAGCCCCGGGCCGTGATGTTCAGCGACGCGGGTCCCGACGTGCGCTGGGTGGGCAACGAGAAGGGCGTGGCGTTCGAGGACGTGTGGTACGGCCTCGATCGGCAAGGGCTCTATCCCGGTCGCCCGGACTACGCCTCGGCGTTCGCCGCCGGTCGCATCGACGCACCCGACTGGGTGCCGCCGGAGGTGGACGTCTCGATCCGCCCCGGCTGGTTCCACCACCCGGCCGAGGACAGCCAGGTGAAGTCGGTCGAGGCGCTCGTCGACATCTACGAGCAGTCGGTGGGCCGCGGCGCCAGCCTCCTCCTCAATGTGCCGCCCGATCGCCGCGGGCTCATTCCCGAGGTGGACGCCGAGCGGCTGCGCGCGTTCCGACGGCGTCTCGACGCGATGTTCCGCACGAATCTCGCGAGGGGCGCGCGCGCGGTCGCGAGCGAGGTCCGCGGCGATGCACCGCGCTTCGCCGCCACGGCCGTGCTCGATGACGACCCCGAGACCTATTGGGCGGCGGGCGACGAGGCGACGAGCGGCTGGGTCGAGATCACGCCGAGGGCGCCGGCGAGGTTCGACCGCGTGGTACTGCAGGAACCGATCGGACTCGGTCAGCGCGTGCAGGGCTGGGCGATCGAGGCGCACGCGGATGGGACCTGGCGCCGGATCGCCGGGGGCGGCAGCATCGGCCGCAAGCGGATCGTCAAGGTGGAGACGGTGACGGCAGACCGCGTGCGCGTGACGATCACGCGGGCCCGGGCCTGCCCGGCGATCTCGACCGTCGCGCTGTATCGCACCGGGGCGCGCCCGGCTGTCCAGCCCTGAAGGGCTGGGCCACGACGCGCGAGCGGGCCCGGACAAGACCGCGGTTGCAGCCCGATGCCGGTTCTGGCACCAGCCTGATGGGCTGGGCCACGATCGGCCGTGGCGTAGCGCGTCAGCGCTGGGCTGCCCGGCGACTACCGCGTGAGCTTGCGGTACTTGATCCGGTGCGGTTGATCCGCAGCAGCCCCAAGGCGCCGGTGCCGGTCGGCCTCGTAGTCCTGGTAGTTCCCTTCGAACCACACCGCGCGGCTGTCGCCCTCGAAGGCGAGCATGTGCGTGGCGATGCGGTCGAGGAACCACCGGTCGTGGCTGATGACGACCACGCAGCCGGCGAACTCCACGAGCGCCTCCTCGAGCGCGCGCAGCGTGTCCACGTCGAGGTCGTTGGTCGGCTCGTCGAGCAGCAGCAGGTTGCCCGCGTCCTTGAGCAGCTTGGCGAGGTGCACGCGGTTGCGCTCGCCGCCCGAGAGCGAGCCCACCTTCTTCTGCTGGTCGGCGCCGCGGAAGTTGAACCACGACGCGTAGGCGCGCGACTTCACCGTCCGCTTGCCGAGCACCACCTCGTCGTTGCCGCCCGAGATCTCGTCCCACACGCTCTTGTCGGGCGCGAGGGCGTCGCGGTTCTGGTCGACGTACCCCACCTGCACGGTCTCGCCGATGCGCAACGTCCCGCCATCTGGCTGCTCCTGCCCCGTGATCAGCCGGAAGAGCGTCGTCTTGCCCGCGCCATTGGGCCCGATCACGCCGACGATGCCACCGCGGGGCAGGGTGAAGGTGAGATCGTCGAACAGGAGCCGGTCGCCGTAGCCCTTTCGCAGGCCACGGGCCTCGACGACGATGTCGCCGAGCCGCGGTCCCGGCGGGATGTAGATCTCGGCGCGCTCGATCTTCTCTGCCGTGTCTTCCGAGAGCAGCTGCTCGTACGCGTTCAGCCGCGCCTTGCCCTTCGCCTGGCGCGCGCGGGGCGACATGCGGATCCACTCCAGCTCGCGCTCGAGCGTGCGCTTCCGCTTGGTCTCCGACTTCTCCTCGAGGGTGAGCCGCTGCTCCTTCTGTTCGAGCCACGACGAGTAGTTGCCCTGCCAGGGGATGCCCTGGCCGCGGTCCAGCTCGAGGATCCAGCCAGCCACGTTGTCGAGGAAGTAGCGGTCGTGGGTCACCGCGACGACGGTGCCCGGGTAGTCGTGCAGGAAATGCTCGAGCCACGCGACCGACTCGGCGTCGAGGTGGTTGGTGGGCTCGTCGAGCAGCAGCAGGTCGGGCGAGCGCAGCAGCAGCCGGCACAGCGCCACGCGGCGTCGCTCACCGCCCGAGAGGGTCGAGACGTCGGCGTCCGGCGGCGGGCAGCGCAGGGCGTCCATCGCCTGCTCGAGGCGCGCGTCGAGGTCCCACGCGTGGAGCTGGTCGATGCGGTCCTGGAGCTTGCCCTGCTCCTCGAGCAGCGCGTCGAGCTCCTCGGGCGTCAGCTCCTCCCCGAACCTCGCGTTCACCTCGTCGTACCGCGTGAGCAGCGCGCGAGTCCCCGCGACCCCCTCCTCGACGTTGCCGAGCACGTCCTTGGCCGGATCGAGACGCGGTTCCTGCGGGAGGAACCCGACGCTGATGCCCGCCGCCGGCAGAGCCTCCCCGAGAAAGGAGGTCTCCTCGCCCGCCATGACGCGCAGCAACGTGCTCTTGCCCGAGCCGTTGAGCCCGAGCACGCCGATCTTGGCGCCTGGCAGGAACGAGAGCCAGATGTCCTTGAGCACCTGCCGGTCGGGAGGGTAGACCTTACCGAGCCCCTTCATCGTGAAGATGTATTGCGCCGCCATGCCCGTGTCACCTGCCGTCGAGGAGATTGCCGAGGCCGCCGAACACGTCGAGCGCGGAGCCTTCCTCCTTGCGCCCGACCCGTGAGGCGGCCTTGTAGATGCGGTCGGCCATCCGGCTCAGGGGCAGCGACTGCAGCCACACCTTGCCGGGCCCGGTGAGGGTGGCGAAGAAGAGCCCCTCCCCGCCGAAGAGCGCCGTCTTCACCTTGCCGACGAACTGGATGTCGTAGGTCACCGAGGGCTGCAACGCCACGAGGCAACCGGTGTCGACGCGCAGCGTCTCGCCCGGCCGCAGCTCGACGGTGTGGATGGTACCGCCGGCGTGTACGAAGCAGAGGCCGTCGCCCTGCAGCCGCTGCATGATGAAGCCTTCCCCGCCGAAAAGGCCCGCGCCGATCTTCTTCTGGAACGCGATGCCGATGCTGACGCCGCGCGCGGCGCAGAGGAAGGAGTCCTTCTGGCAGACCAGCTCCCCGCCCACCGTGGGCAGGTCGAGCGGAATGATCTTCCCGGCATAGGGTGCCGCAAACGCCACCTGCTGCTTGCCGGGGCCGCGGCTCGTGAAGAGCGTCATGAACAGGCTTTCGCCCGTCAGGATGCGCTTGCCCGCGCCGAGCAGCGCGCCCATCATTCCGCCCTGCTGCGGCTGTGCGCTGCCGTCCCCGAACACCGTTTCCATCTCGATGCCCTGGGGCATGTACATCATGACGCCGGCCTCGGCGACCGCGCTTTCGCCGGGGTCGAGATCGACCTCGACGAACTGCATCTCGCTGCCGAGGATGCGGAAGTCGATGTCGTGGGCGTGGCGGCCGAGCGGCGGCGGTGTCCGACCGGGTGCCGCCGCGGCGGCCTGACGGGCCACCGGCAGGTGCTGGGCGAGGGCGGGTACCTCGCGCAGCGGCGTCCAGTTGGCCATCCCCGCGCTGAACACGAGCGTGCCGGCGTCGACCGTACCGTTTCGGATGTTGGTGAGGATCTCGTCCTCGGTGATCGGGCCCACCTGGTGCCCGCCGATTGCCATCCACCACTGCGTCGCGGACATTTCGGTCACTCCTTCCCCGCCGGGTCCTCGTCGGCATCACCGGCCGCGGCGTCGATCTTCTCGGACGCCTCGGCCTCGAGCCGTTCGACGTCCTCGCGGCTGAGCCCGAGTCTGTGCGCGAGCTGCGCGAGGTAGATGCGCTCGGCCCCGTTCACCGACTCGTCGGCCCTGACGATCGTGAAGGCCAGGGTGTAGAGGTCGGCGCGCTCGTCGGCATCCTCGACCCCGGCCACGAGCTGATCGAGCGGCAGCGGCGCCTCCAGCTCCGCCGCCACCATGGCCTCGACGCCGGCCTCGCGCGCCTGGGTGAGGATGCTCTCGCGCTCCGTCTCGGTGAGCGTTCCGTCGGCCCGTGCCGCCGACAGCGTGAGACGAATTACGCGGAGCACGCCGGGCGCCACGACCGGGGCCGTGGGCGTCGCGGTGCCAGCCGCGGCCCACGAGGCCCAGGGCGCGGGAGGGCGTCCTTCCGTCGGCGCCGTGGTGGAGGCGGGAGGACGCCGCTCCGTCGGGGCCGCGGGCGGCACGGGCAGCGGCGGCGCGCCAAGGGGCGCGGGCGGCGTGCCGGCCGACGCACCGGGCGTCCAGCCTCCACCCGTCGCAGCCTGCGGAGTGGTGCTGCCACGCTGTGCCGTGGCCGTTTCGTACAGGCCCCACGCGAGCCCGCCGAGCGCGAGCAGGGTGCGGGAGTTCAGCAGGCCGCCCCGCCCCGTGAGGTATCGCTGCGCGCGGCGTGACGTCTTGCGCTTCCCGCCGAGCGCCCCCTTGATCAACTGGCCGATGAGCCGTTCCGGATCGATGTCCACGAGCACCTCTTCCCGCCCCGTGGCCACGCCGCCGCCCGGGACCTCTTGGGATCATAGAGCACCACGGGCCTGAAAGGCCCGGGGCTCCGCGGGGTCCCGGAGGTACACTGCGGTCGTGGGGGACGGGGGCGCGCCGCGCCGGATCATCCACGTGGACATGGACGCCTTCTACGCGTCCATCGAGCAGCGCGACAATCCGGGGCTGCGTGGCCGGCCCGTCGCCGTCGGCGGGGACCCGCGCAGCCGCGGCGTCGTGGCGGCCGCGAGCTACGAAGCGCGCCGCTTCGACGTCCGGTCGGCCATGCCCATGGCCCGGGCCGTGCGCCTCTGCCCCGAACTGGTGATCGTCCGGCCCGACTTCGCGAAGTACCGGGCCGTCTCGCACCAGGTGTTTGCCCTGTTTGCAGCGGTGACGCCGCTCGTCGAGCCGCTGTCGCTCGACGAGGCGTACCTCGACGTGACCGAGAACGCGTGGGGCGAGCCGCTGGCCTCGCTCGTGGCGCGCCGACTGAAAGCGCAGATTCGAGAGGCCACCGGGCTCACCGCCTCGGCCGGCGTGGCGCCAACGAAGTTCCTCGCGAAGATCGCGTCGGGATGGCAGAAGCCCGATGGCCT